>VFQR01000271.1_pt1 | contig 91871 bp, 79 predicted proteins | sample 3512321 | NCBI WGS metagenome assembly VFQR01 (sample SAMN10412374, study PRJNA504923) | tailings metagenome | isolation source: Relicate 3 Philex TSF1 revegetated site | place: Philippines: Tuba, Benguet | collected 2017-08-29 | reverse complement strand
TGGTGGCCGGAAGAAACCTGGTCCCGAGACCGGCAACGGGAAACACGGCGGTACGGACGCGCTTGGACACGAATGTGTTCTCCATGGTGGACGATGAATGGATGAAGGCCGACTGTCAGTTGCGGCCGAATTCGTCTTCGATGCGGATGATGTCGTCCTCTCCCAGATAGGAGCCAGTCTGGACTTCGATCAATTCAAGTTCGATCTTGCCGGGATTGGCCAGCCGATGCACGCAGCCCAGGGGCAGGTAGATCGACTGATTTTCGGTCAGGATTGTAACCGTGCCGTCTACCGTCACTTCTGCGGTGCCCCGCACGACGATCCAGTGTTCGGCGCGATGATGATGCTTTTGCAGGCTGAGCTTCTTGCCGGGTTTGACGAACAGGCGCTTCACCTGGAAGCGGTCTCCGTTGAGGATGGAGGAATACCCGCCCCAGGGACGATAGGCTGTTCGATGGATCTCGGTAAGATGGCCGGTCGTCTTGTCGGCGCGCAGTCGCTTGACAATGTCGCCGACCTTCTGCGCGGCGGACAGCTTGCCTACATAGATGGCATCGTTGGTGGCAATGACCGCAACATCCTCGACGCCGCTCGCGACGATGTGGGCATGGTCTGAAATGACAAGCGAATTGGTGACGTTGTCGATGGTGACGGGACCTTGGGTGAGATTGCCCGCAGTGTCCCGCTCCGCATTTTTCCAGAGGGCGTCCCAGCTGCCCAAGTCCGACCAGGCAAAGTCCACAGCGACGACGGCAGCCTTTGAGGTCTTTTCGAAGATCGCGTAATCGACCGAGATGTTCGGCGCTGCCGCGAACTCTGTTTCGTCAAGACGCAGGAAATCAAGGTCGTGGCGTGCATTGTGGACGGCCGCCCGGGCCGCCTTGAGGGTTTCGGGCGCCAGCGTCTCGCATTCGGCGAGGAAGCTTTGGGCTCCGATGACAAACATGCCCGAGTTCCAGAAGTGACCGCCTTCTGCCAGCATCTCGCTGGCACGCTGCAGATCCGGCTTCTCGACGAACCGATCGACCGGCTCCACGTCACCGCCGACCTTGGCTTGGCTACGGATGTAGCCAAAACCGGTCTCCGGTGTGTGCGGGTTTATGCCGAAGGTTACCAGTTGGCCACGACTGGCCGCCAGCACGGCGCTGTCCAATGCGCTCCAGTAGCCGTCGTTGGTCGTGACGTCATGGTCGGAGGGAAGGACATGCAGGATAGCATCCAGGCCAAACTGGTTTTGCGCCTGTACCGCTGCCGCGGCTATGGCGGCCGCGGTGTTGCGCGCAACCGGTTCGAGCATGACACAGGAAAGCGGCACGTCGATCTCGGCAGCCTGCTCGGCGACGATGAACCGGTATTCTGCATTGGTAACGACGATCGGCGCCGTGTAGCGGCTGGCGTTTGCAGCCCGTTGCAGGGTTTGCTGGAAGAGACTGGTCTGTCCGGTCAGCGCCAAGAACTGCTTGGGCCTTGCCGACCGGGAGAGAGGCCACAGCCGGGTTCCCTGGCCGCCCGCAAGGACAACAGGTACAACTACGCTACTCAAGTGTCACCAACCCGGTATGTCTCGCCATCGCGGCCCGAAATGCGCTCGTCCGTCAATTTAGATCACGCTAGCATGACTTTTCATTGAAAGCACGCTGGCGCTTGAACGCGGTTAATCTCTGAGAGCAAATGGTATTCTTTTGGCGGCGTTGCGCTATTGCGCCAAACGCAAGGCTGCCATCCCAACAGGGCAGTTGAGCCGGTGCCTATTCACTTTGTTGCTGGAAATTTTCTGGTGCCGGCAGCAGGGTTCGAACCCGCGACCCCCTGATTACAAATCAGGTGCTCTACCAACTGAGCTATACCGGCCTAGCGCGGCATGTACCATCGCTCCCCCTGCGCTGCAAGCCGGTTGGACGGTCCGTTCAACCCGCCGCCGTGGGGCGGCACGGACAAGCGGGCAGAACTATTTTTCTCCTCGGACGGGGTCCTGCGCATCGCTCCACCCCGCATCGGCGCTGCCGGTGCCAAGCTTTCATCGCGCCTGACACGGTGGCAGATGAATTTGCCCCAACGCTCGGTAACGCTAGGCTTTTCCTTCGTTTTCGGCTTGATGCGCTACGCCTCGGGAAGGTACGAAACGGCCTCAATGCCACGCTAGTGGCGCTATGCCGGAAATGGATTGTGGACCAGAAACGACTTACGCATCTGCAGACGCTTGAGGCCGAAAGCATCGAGATCCTGCGCGAAGTGGCCGCCAGTTTCGAGCGGCCGGTAATGATGTACTCGATCGGCAAGGATTCGAGCGTTCTGCTGCACCTGGCGCGGAAGGCCTTCTTTCCGAGCAAGATTCCGTTCCCGCTGCTGCATGTCGACACGACCTTCAAGTTTCGCGAGATGATCGCCTTCCGCGACCGGACGGCTGCCGAATATGGGTTCGACCTGATTACCCACACCAACCAGGATGGCGTGCGCGACGGGATCAACCCGTTCGACCACGGCTCCTCGCGCTATACCGACATCATGAAGACCCAGGCCCTGCGCCAGGCTCTCAATGCCGGTCGCTACGATGCGGCCATTGGCGGGGCGCGCCGCGATGAAGAAAAGTCGCGCGCCAAGGAGCGCATCTTTTCGCACCGCAATGCCAGCCATGCCTGGGACCCCAAGAACCAGCGGCCGGAACTGTGGCGCACGTTCAATACGCGGCTCAATCCGGGCGAGAGCATGCGCGTGTTTCCGATCTCGAACTGGACTGAACTCGACGTTTGGACCTACATCTATTCCGAGCAGATCCCGATCGTGCCGCTCTATTTCGCGCAGAAGCGGCCGGTGGTGGAGCGCTCGGGCACGCTGATCATGGTCGATGACGGGCGCATGCCGCTCAATCCGGGTGAGCAGCCGCGCGAAGAAATGGTCCGGTTCCGCACCCTGGGCTGCTACCCGCTGACCGGCGCCATCCGCTCGGACGCAGCCGATCTGCCCTCGATCATCATGGAAATGCAGGCCAGCCGCACCTCGGAGCGCGAGGGGCGTCTCATCGACAGCGACTCTGTGGGGTCGATGGAAAAGAAGAAGCAGGAAGGCTATTTCTGATCATGTCCCTGTCTCTTGTGCAATCTGCCGCTTCCGCCCAGATCAGTCTCGATACCTGGCTGGCCGAGCAGACCGAGAAGTCATTGCTGCGCTTCATGACCTGCGGCAGCGTCGATGACGGAAAATCCACCCTGATTGGCCGGCTGCTCTATGACAGCCAACTCATTCTCGACGACCAGTTGGCGAGCCTCAAGAAGGAAAGCCATAACCGCACTGTCGGGGATGAAGGTATCGACTTCTCGCTGCTGGTGGATGGCCTCGTTGCCGAGCGCGAGCAGGGCATCACCATCGACGTGGCCTATCGGTTCTTTTCAACCGACAAGCGCAAGTTCATCGTCGCCGATACGCCCGGCCACGAGCAGTATACGCGCAACATGGCGACCGGCGCCTCCAATGCCGAACTGGCGCTGGTGCTGATCGATGCGCGCAAGGGCGTTCTCACCCAGACGCGTCGCCACAGTTTCATTCTCTCGCTGATCGGGGTGAAGCATGTCGTGCTGGTGGTCAACAAGATCGATCTGGTCGACTACGACCAGGAAGCCTTTGACCGCATCGTTGCCGAGTACCGCGCCTTTGCCGAGCCGCTTGGCTTCAAGTCGCTTGCGGCCGTGCCGGTTTCGGCGCTGCGCGGCGACAATATCCTCCGGCCCAGCGAGAACACGCCCTGGTTTGATGGCGTTCCCCTGGTGCCCTATCTCGAAACCATCGATGTGTCCGAGGATCGCGCGGCCCAGAAGTTCCGGTTCCCGGTGCAGTGGGTCAACCGCCCGAACCTCGACTTCCGTGGCTTTTCCGGCACCGTCGCCTCCGGCGTGGTTTCGGTGGGCGATGAAGTTCTCATCGCGTCCTCGCGCAAACCGGCCGTCGTCACGCGTATCGTCACCATGGATGGTGATCTCGACCGCGCTATTGCCGGGCAGGCGGTGACGCTGGTGCTGGACCGCGAGGTCGATATCTCGCGCGGCGATATGCTGACCCATGCGGGTGAGACACCTGAATATTCGAACCAGTTCCAGGCCAGGATGGTCTGGATGAACGAGGAGCCGGCCTATCCGGGGCGCTCGTACCTCCTCAAGATCGGTTCGCAGACTGTTCCGGCGACGATTACCGATCTCAAGTTCCGCACCAACGTCAATACGCTCGAGCACACAGCGGCGACCAAGATCGACCTCAACGAGGTCGCCACGGTCACCATCGCGACCGACAAGCCGGTGGCTTTCGACCCCTATGCGTCCAATCCGCTGACCGGCGGCTTCATCCTGGTGGACCGGCTCTCCAACGCCACGCTGGGGGCCGGGACGGTCGACTTCGGCTTGAGGCGCGCACAGAACCTCACCTATCAGTCCTTCGACGTGAACCGCGACGTGCGGGCCCAGATGAAGGGCCAGAAGCCACAGATCGTCTGGTTTACGGGCCTCTCCGGTTCGGGCAAGTCGTCGGTGGCGAACATTCTCGAAAAACGGCTGACGGCCGAGGGGCGGCACGCCTACATTCTCGATGGCGACAATGTCCGCCATGGTCTCAACAAGGACCTGGGCTTCACCGAGGCCGCGCGCGTGGAAAACATCCGCCGGGTTGCTGAAGTGGCGCGGCTGATGGCGGATGCAGGGCTGATCGTGCTGGTCTCGTTCATCTCGCCTTTCGAGAAGGAACGCCGTCTGGCGCGCGAGATCGCAGGGGATATCGACTTCACCGAGGTCTATGTCGATACGCCGCTCGCGGTTTGCGAGCAGCGCGACCCCAAGGGGCTCTACAAGCGGGCGAGGGCCGGCGAGATCAAGAATTTCACCGGCATCGACTCGCCGTTTGAAGTGCCAGTGGACCCGGAACTGGTTCTGCACGGCGCCGATGCCGACCCTGCGGTACTGGCGGACCAGTTGCACGCATTCCTCAAGTTCTGACCGGAGAGGGCGCCATGGGCGCCCTTTCTGTTTGTCCGGACACTGGTGAACCTAGACGCGCACGGAGCTGTCGAGTGCGGCCATGTCTTCCTCATCGAGGGCGCTCAGGGTCTTCATCATCAAGCCGCGGAAAATAGGCTCCTTCTCATCCAGATGGGCCGTGATCTTCGGCAGGCCGTTGATTGAGCAGACCAGCGAAGCCGAAAGGGCGGCTTCGATCTCGCCACGCATCAGGGGCAGGGCCCGGGCGCCAGGCCCGACCAGGAGGATATGGGTGGGGTCGAACATGGCCATCATGCGGGCGAGGCCATAGCCGATGGCCCGTCCGGCCAGGTTGAAGCCGTGGGTGGCGGCACGGTCGCCCTGTTCGGCCCGTTGCACCAGCGACTCGTATTGCTGGGCCGGCACAGCCGGGGCGGGGGGAGTGGTCTCCGGTACGGAAAAGCTGGTGCGCAGGATGCCGTAGTCGGCAGCATAGGCTTCGATACAGCCGCGCATGCCGCAGCGGCAGAGGGCGCCATTGGGTATGTGATTCATGTGCCCGAATTCAGTGGCGCCACCCTCGCCACGGCCGGCAATCTGGCCGTGCAGGCTGAGGCCCATGGCCACTGTCGACCCGACAAAGACCGTGGCGACGCTGACGTCATGCAGCTTGGGATCGAGCCAGCGCGTGCCCTCGGCCAAGAGGCGCCCGCGCTTGTGCAGGGCCACCACTAGCCCGGTGCGCTCGGCCAGCTCAGTCGCGAAAGGCGAGCCGGCCAGGTGAGCAATGGGCGACCACTTCAAACCACTGCCGTCGCGATCCAGAATGCCCTGAACCGAAATGGCAATGCGGCGCAGGGTAGGCACCGCCTTGGGTGTCCGCTGCCGCAGACCGTCGAGATGCTCAAGGAAGAAAGCGGTGGCGCTCACCCTCTCAAAATTTCCCGGGGAGACGGCGGTTTCGATTCGATCCACCAGCACGCCGGAATAGTCGACAAGCGAGGCGCGCAACCGATTCACGTCCAGTTCGAACAGCGCCACATAGGCGGCCTGGCGGCGAAACCCGACCAGCGTCGCCGGTCGGCCGCGGGCTCTTCCGTCGGTGCGTTCGGGACTTGTCAGTTCCTCGACCACACGCTGGTTGATGAGGTCCTGCATAATCGCGGTGACGCTGGCATGGCTGAGGCCGGTCACGCCTGCCAGGGCCGTGCGCGACTGCGGTCCGTGCGCGCGCAAGGCGGCAAGCAGCAGACCGCGGTTCTGCCGACGGACGCTATCACTATCGCTGACGGCTCGCGTCAAACGCAGACCTCCCCAACCCCGGCGCTCAAATCAGCATCCAATCGGGTTGATCGCAACCCATGATTATCTTCGGGGCTCGAAAATGAAGTTGACACGCCGCGGGAGCACATGCGAGTTGTTTTTTCGAGCAGTAAAAATAATGCTCGAGGCGCAGGGAGGCGGCGCCTGGTTGGTCAAGCCGCCAACTTGCTTTGCGGGCAGCGTGCTGCCCATTGGGAGGACATCATGAACAAGTTTGCAGCGGTTCTGCTTGCATCGACGGCCCTTTTCGGCACCGCGATCGCGCAGGATCAGGTTGTGGTCGGCGTTTCCTGGAACAACTTCCAGGAAGAACGCTGGAAAACCGACGAAGCTGCCATCAAGGCCGTGCTTGAAGCCGCCGGTGCGCAGTACATTTCCGCAGACGCCCAGTCGTCGGCCTCCAAGCAGCTGACGGACATCGAAAGCCTGATCAGCCAGGGTGCCGATGCCATCATCGTGCTGGCCCAGGACAGTGAAGCCGTGGGTCCGGCTGTTGCCGCTGCGGTTGCCGAAGGCATTCCGGTCATCGGCTATGACCGCCTGATCGAGAACCCCGACGCCTTCTACCTGACCTTCGACAACAAGGAAGTCGGCCGCCTGCAGGCTGCCGGTGTTGCCGCTGTGCAGCCCGAAGGCAACTACGTCTTCATCAAGGGCAATTCGGCCGACCCCAATGCCGATTTCCTCTTCGAAGGCCAGATGGAAGTGCTCCAGGCCGGTATCGACGCCGGGACGATCAAGAATGTCGGTGAAGCCTATACCGACAACTGGAACCCGGAAGTCGCCCAGGCGAACATGGAGCAGTTCCTGACTGCCAACAACAACGAAGTCGACGCCGTGGTTGCTTCCAACGACGGCACTGCCGGCGGCGCCATTGCGGCCCTGACAGCTCAAGGTCTTGCCGGTGCCGTGCCGGTTTCCGGCCAGGACGGCGACCACGCTGCCCTCAACCGCATCGCGCTGGGCACCCAGACCGTGTCGGTGTGGAAGGATGCGCGCGAGCTCGGCAAGAAGGCCGCCGAAGTGGCCCTCGAACTGGCCGGCGGCAAGGCGCTCAACGAAGTCACCGGCGTGGTGCCGTTTGCAGGCGGGCCGAAGGGTGTCGAGATGAACGCCTTCTTCATCGCGCCTGTCGCCATCACCAAGGACAACCTCAACGTCGTCATCGACGCCGGCTGGGTTTCCAAGGACGTGGTTTGCCAGGGCGTCGCTGCCGGTTCGGTTGCTGCGTGCGATTGATCCCGTCTTGACTTAAACTGGTTGAAAGGTGCCGCGGCGTTGCGCGCTGCGGCACTTCCACAACCGGATTGCGCCCCGGTCCGCCGGAGCGCTTCTTCCTAGGGGGAAATCGATGGCCGAACAGCGCGCCATGTCCAGCACCACACATCCCAGCCAGATGGTGCAAAATCCGCTCCAGCGCTTTCTGATAGCGACCGAGATCGACACGCGCCTCCTGGGCATGATCGGTGCGCTTGCCATCATCTGGGTTGGCTTCAACTTCTTTTCCGGCGGCCTGTTCCTGACGCCACGAAACCTTTGGAACCTGTCAGTACAGACCGCCTCGGTTGCGGTCATGGTGACCGGCATGGTTCTGGTCATCGTCACCCGCAATATCGACCTTTCTGTCGGTTCGATCCTTGGTGTCGTGGGCATGGTCATGGGTGTGATGCAGACACAGATCCTGCCCGTGCAGCTGGGGCTCGGTCTCGGCCATCCGTTGATCTGGGTACTGTCACTGGCCTCGGGGCTGTTCGTCGGTGTGGGTATCGGCGCGCTGCAGGGCACGATCATCGCTTATCTGCGCGTTCCAGCGTTTATCGTCACCTTGGGTGGCTACCTGGTCTGGCGTGGTGCCGCGTGGTGGGTCACCGCCGGGCGCACGGTTGCCCCGATGGATACGACCTTTCAGCTGATGGGCGGCGGGCCAACCGGCTCCATCGGCAGCCTGTGGAGCTGGATTGTCGCTGCCGTGGCCTGTGCGGCGATCGTCATCGGCCTCTACTACGGACGACGCCAGCGCCAGCGTTTCAACTTCCCACAGCGCCCGGTCTGGGCTGAAGTGTCGCTCGCGATCATCGGTTGCGGCGCAACCATCGCGGCGGTCTGGGTGGCCAATGCCTATCCCTGGCCGGTGCGCATCGCCGAGAATTTTGCCCAGGCCAATGGCATTACCGTGCCCGAGGGCGGGCTCTTCATCTCCCATGGCATTGCCATTCCCGTGCTCATCGCGGTCGGCGTCGGCGTGGTCATGACCTTCCTCGCCACCCGCACGCGCTTCGGCCGCTATGTTTATGCCATGGGCGGCAATCCCGAGGCCGCCGAGCTGGCGGGCATCAATACGCGCTGGGTGACCGTCAAGATTTTCATGCTGATGGGGGCGCTTTGCGCCATCGCGGCGGCCATTTCCACGGCTCGCCTCAATGCCGCTACCAACGCCCTGGGCACGCTCGATGAACTGTATGTCATCGCCGCAGCCGTGATCGGGGGCACGTCCCTGGCCGGCGGCGTCGGCTCGATTGCCGGGGCCCTCCTGGGTGCGCTGGTCATGCAGTCGCTGCAGTCGGGCATGGTTCTCATGGGCATCGACAGTCCGCTTCAATCCATCGTGGTTGGTATCGTTCTGGTCTTCGCGGTGTGGCTCGACACGCTGTACCGCCGGAACAAGCATTAGGAGTTGCGTTCATGCTGGATACCAGCACACCTCTGGTTGAGATGACCGACATCTCCATCGCCTTCGGCGGTATCAAGGCCGTGGATCACGCCTCGGTCAACTTGCATCGCGGCGAAGTGGTCGGTCTCCTGGGCCATAATGGCGCGGGCAAGTCGACGCTGATCAAGATTCTCTCCGGCGCCTACAAGCGCGATGCGGGCGAAATCCGCATCAATGGCGAGGAAGCCACGATCAACAATCCCCGCGATGCCAAGGCCTATGGCATCGAGACGATCTACCAGCAGCTTGCCGTGGCCGATAATGTCGACGCCGCTGCCAATCTGTTCCTGGGTCGCGAAATGGTCACCTCGCTCGGCACCCTTGACGATGCGGCCATGGAGTCCAAGGCGCGCGAGGTGATGGGGCGGCTCAATCCCAACTTCCGTCGCTTCAAGGAGCCGGTGAAGGCCCTGTCGGGCGGCCAGCGCCAGTCGGTCGCGATTGCCCGGGCCATTCTCTTTAATGCCCGCATCCTCATCATGGACGAGCCGACTGCGGCGCTCGGTCCCCAGGAAACGGCGCAGGTGGGGGAACTCATCAAGCAGCTCAAGTCCGAAGGCATCGGCATCTTCCTGATCAGCCACGACATCCACGACGTCTTCGACCTCGCCGATCGGGTGGTGGTGATGAAGAACGGTCAGGTTGTCGGCCAGGCCAAGACGTCGGACGTCACCAAGGACGAAGTCCTGGGCATGATCATCATGGGCAAGGTGCCGCCCGGCGCCCAGCCCGGCCCGGGAGCCATTGCGGGGTAATGCGCGTTGAGGTCACTGCCGGTCTGGAGCCGGCGGCGACCTCGAATGCGATGGCAAAGGCACAGACAAAGTCGACCCGCGCAAGCCCGAGTGCCCGGACCAGGTCCGGCCAGGCCGCGCTTGGCCCGTTTCGGAAAAAGGCCGTGGAGCGGCTGATGCCGCGCCACGCGCCGTTCTATCTCGGCTTGGCCTTGGGTGTCGTGTCCCTGTTGCTGGGATTGTGGCTGGCGCCGGAATTTGCGGTGAGCCTGGGCAGCAACAGCTTGTTCATCGCCTATCTGGTCCTCACCTATCTCAAGTTGCCGCACCTGACGGCCGACTACTTGCGCAAGCATGCGCAAGAGGAAGACACTCCGGCCGCCGGAATTTTCCTCATCGTATTCATTGTTGTCGCCGCTTCGATCATCTCGCTGTTTCTTGCTTTGAGCGGGGGGCGGCAGCCGGACCCCTGGCAGGTGGCGGCAAGCGTGACTTCGGTGCTTCTGGGCTGGTTCACAGTGCAGGCGATGGGCGCGCTGCACTACGCCTACGAATACTATCAGGCGCCGGATACGGGCGACGGTGGCGTGGTGGAGGGAGGTCTCGATTTCCAGGGCGACGAAGACCCCGATGGCGCCGACTTCCTGTATTTTTCCTATACCGTGGGTACCTCGGTCGCCACGTCCGATACCAAGATCACCAGCAGAAATATGCGTCGGCTGGTAACCTGGCACTTGGTGTTTTCTCACCTTTACAACACCATCATCCTCGCCTCGGCGGTCAATGTGATGCTGAGCCTTGGAGGCGGGGGCGGGTAGAGCTTCCGTGTGATTGAACCACAACGGAAGCTCTATCTTCTTGGCTTGTCGCGCTTTCGAAGCTCAAAAGTAGTGCCCACTTTTGCGGAAAGCGCTCCGCCGGTTGCGGCCTGCAACGGCCGCATGCCATCTTCCGGGCAATGAATCGGGAGGATGCCTCAAATGAAGACCCGCGCCGCCGTCGCCTTTGCTGCCGGAAAGCCGTTGGAGATCGTCGAGGTCGATCTCGAAGGGCCTAAGGCGGGCGAAGTGCTGATTGAAATCAAGGCGACAGGTATCTGTCACACCGACGATTTCACTCTCAGCGGCGCCGATCCGGAGGGGCTCTTTCCGTCTATCCTTGGCCATGAAGGGGCAGGGGTGGTCGTCGATGTGGGGCCGGGCGTTACCTCCCTCAAGAAGGGTGACCACGTCATCCCGCTCTACACGCCCGAATGCCGCGAATGCTATTCCTGCCGTTCGGGCAAGACCAATCTGTGTACCGCGATCCGCGCCACGCAGGGGCAGGGACTCATGCCCGATGGGACGTCGCGCTTCTCCTTCGAGGGCAAGCCGATCTTCCACTATATGGGCTGCTCGACCTTCTCCAACTATACGGTCATGCCCGAAATCGCCGTGGCGAAGATCGACCCAGCGGCGGCCTTCGACAAGGTCTGCTATGTTGGCTGTGGCGTGACGACGGGCATCGGCGCGGTCATCAACACGGCCAAGGTCGAGATTGGGTCGACCGCCGTGGTTTTCGGGCTCGGTGGCATTGGCCTTAATGTCATCCAGGGCCTGCGCCTGGCTGGCGCGGACATGATCATCGGTGTCGACATCAACAATGGGAAGAAGGAATGGGGCGAGCGCTTCGGCATGACCCATTTCGTCAATCCCACCGAGATCGGCGAGGATATCGTCCCCTACATCGTCAACCTCACCAAGCGGCGCGGCGACCTGATCGGCGGGGCCGACTACACCTTCGATTGCACCGGCAATACCAAGGTCATGCGTCAGGCGCTCGAATGCGCCCATCGCGGCTGGGGCAAGTCGGTAATCATCGGCGTGGCCGGGGCAGGGCAGGAAATATCCACGCGTCCGTTCCAGCTGGTCACGGGCCGGACCTGGATGGGTACAGCTTTTGGCGGCGCCAAGGGCCGCACCGATGTGCCGAAGATCGTGGACTGGTACCTCAGCGGCAAGATCGAGATCGACCCGATGATCACGCACACGCTACGCCTCGAGGACATCAACAAGGGCTTCGATATGATGCATTCGGGCGAAAGCATCAGGAGCGTGGTGGTTTACTGACCCATGGCTGAGCCGGCCATCTTCGTGGACGCCGATGCCTGTCCGGTGAAGGACGAGGCGCGCAAGGTCGCGGAGCGGCTGGGGCTGGTCATCACCTTCGTCAGCAATGGCGGCATAAGGCCGTCGCGCGATCCGATGGTGCGCGTGGTGGTCGTGCCTGCTGGCGCGGATGCGGCGGATGACTGGATCGTGGAGAATGCGGCGGCCAATGACATTGTGCTGACAGCAGACATTCCCCTGGCCAGCCGGGCGATCGACAAGGGGTGTCACGTCCTGGGTTTCACCGGCAAGCCCTTCACGACGGCCTCCATCGGCATGGCGCTCGCCATGCGCGATCTCAAGCAGCACCTGCGAGAAACGGGGGAGATAGCCGGCTACAATCCCGGCTTCCGACCTGCGGATCGGTCGGCCTTTCTCAGCGCACTCGATACGCTGGGGCGCAAGGCGAAAGCTAATGTCGGTAAGTAGTTCTTAAGTTTTCGCGAGGGGATTATTAACCATAATCGCAAATTGTGAGCGCTGTTGATCTGGCGTTAAAGGTGCTCACTTGCGGTTGTTGCGGGCGATTGTTGTTGCAGGGTTACTTGCTGTGCTTTTCGCAGGCTGTGCAAAGCCGATCCGCCATACTGACATAGCACAGGCGCAGTCCCCGACCGACGAGATGGTCACCGGCAGCGTGCTCCAGACCGCGTCCGCGCGGCTGTCCCAGCCCATGCCCCAGCGCGTCTTCAATGCGGGCAGCCTGGCGGGGCGCACCTTGGAAGTGGCCGCCACGGCCGATATCATCCTGCGGCCCGGCGAAGTGATCCTGACCTTCGACGATGGACCGCGTCCCGGCAAGACTGTGCAGATCCTGGACGCCTTGGATCGTTATGGTGTCAAAGCTACGTTTCTCATGCTCGGGTCGGCCGCCAAGGCCAATCCCGCCCTCGCTCAGCTTGTGGCCAAGCGGGGCCACACTGTGGGCAGCCACACCTATGACCATGTCGATCTGGCGGGCCTCTCGCGGCAGGCAGCGCTCAATGAAATTGCGCGCGGGGAGGCAGCAGTCGCCGACGCGCTCGGCAACGAGGATTTCGCGCCGTTCTTCCGCTTCCCATACCTGTCCCAGACCGGTTATCTGCGGACCTCGCTGCTGCAGGGCGACATGGTCGTGCTCGACGTCGATATCGACAGCAAGGACTACTACAAGGATAGCGCAGCGGTCGTGGCCGCCAGAACGCTTGAGCGGTTGGAGGCACGGGGCAGCGGTATCATCCTCTTCCACGACATCCATCAACGGACGGTCGACATGCTGCCGGGCTTCCTCGCAGAGCTGGAGGCGCGGGGCTATTCGGTGGTGCGGCTGGTCCCCAAGGCTCCTGGCATGTTCGGGCGCAGTGTCATCACGGCTCAAGCCGGCGCTTTCTAGGGTCTAGCCAAAGATCTGTTCGGTAACGTAGCCGTTGCGGAATTTGCCCTCTGGGTCGAGGTGATTGGCCAGGTTTATGAAAGCGTTCATCCGCGGGTAGCGGGACTGGACCTCGCGCGCGGGCAGGGTGAACAGTTTGGCCCAGTGGGGCCGCGGGGCGAAAGGCGCCAGCGCCGTCTCGACGGCCTTGACCGCTGCAATCGTGCGATCCCATTCCGGCCGCCAGGTAAAGTGGAAGCCGACGGTCTCCTGCTGGTAGGCCGAGCTCAACCAAAGGGTGTCGGCTGCAACCGAGCGAATTTCAGAAATGAAGAGCGCTTCCGAGAAGCGATCCTGCGCCTCGTGTAGCGCCGCGATGGCGGCGGGCGCGTCGGCCCGCGACACGAAGAATTCCGACTGCAGTTCAGCGCCGGCCGAAGCGGTGTTGCCAATGGCAAAATGGAACAGCCGCTCGTGCCAGGGGCCCGGCACGCCGAACTGTCGGGTGCAGGGGCTCCCATCCAGGCCGGGAATGGGGTGACAGGCAACAGTGGCGGGCAGGGCACCATGGAGGTCAGCGGCCGGCTCGCCAGCCGACGCCAGCGCCTTGACCCAGACCTGATCCATGCTATCGCCCTGCCAGCGCGTGAAGTGGCTGACGCTGTAGGCGTGCGATGTCAGGGCATCGAGATTGTCGATGACGGTCGCAACGGGCAAGTCGAGATAGACGGTCTGCCGAACATCGAATGTGGGGACGATGTCAAGTGTCAGCTCGGCCATGACACCCAACGCGCCCAGATTGACCACTGCACCGTCGAAATCCGCATCACCGCGCCGGAGCGTGACGATTTCACCGCCTGCCGTGATCATTCTCAGTGCACTGACGGCGGCGGAGAGGTTCTGGTTGCGGTCGCCCGAGCCATGCGTTGCTGTCGCGACGGCGCCGGCGACAGTGATATTGGGCAGCGAAGCGACATTGGCCAGCGCGAAGCCGGCGGCGTGGAGTCTGGGGGCCACATCGGCATAGGTGGCCCCGCCATCGACGGTCACGGTCCGCGCGGCAACATCAATATCGATACGCCGCGGCAGGTCGCGCAGCGAGATCAACGTGTCGTCGGTGTCGGCAATGCGATTGAACGAGTGGCCTGAACCCAAGACACGGACTTTTCGCGCGGCACGGACGGCTTGCTGGAGTTCGTCGAGTGTTTTGGGGCGTGCATGCGTCCGAGCCGCGAACGCAATGTTGCCGGCCCAGTTGCGCAGTTGGTCGCTCATTCGTCTTCGTCGTCCTCGACGTCCGTCAGATAGACCGAAATCTCGATGTCGATCCCGTGCGCGGCAATGGCCGCCGCCGCATGGGCGGGCAGGCGGGCCGACATGGCCTCGCCCTCTGTGGGGTAGTCAAAGGCGATATCGAGCACTGCCTTGCCGATCCGCCGATCCTCCAGCATGGCTTCCAAAGCCGGCCCCGACCGTTCGGCCAAGTCGAGGATAGCGCGGATCGGATTAGCCACTGGCACATCGATCTGGGCGTAGAAGCTGTTGTCGGCGTCCTCGGGCTCGTAACGCACGCTCAACTGTTTGAGGGCGGTGTCGAGATCCTTCTGCGCTATGGAGACACCCGATAGGCGCAGTGCCATGGCGAAGGGTTCGAATGTGCTCACGACGCGCGTCCGGCGGTCGCCGCAAAAAGGGCAATGGCAGCCGCGTTGGAGACGTTGAGCGATTTGATCGGCCCCGGCATGTCGAGGCGCACCATCTCGTCGCAAAGCTCGCGGGTGCGCTGGCGCAGGCCCTTGCCTTCGGCGCCCAGTACAACGGCCATGGGCCGCGCCTCCGTGCGCGGCCGCAAGGGCGCTTCAGCTTCTGAGTCAAAGCCCAGCACCAACATGCCGAGTTCCTTGAGCTTTTCCAGCGCATCGCCGAGATTGCGCACTTCGATCATGGGGACAAGGTCCAGTGCGCCGGAGGCCGCCTTGGCCATGACGCCGGTCTCTCGCGGCGAGTGGCGGGCCGTGGTGATCACGGCATCGGCGCCAAAGGCACAGGCGGTGCGCAGGATCGCCCCGACATTGTGTGGGTCGGTCAACTGGTCGAGCACGACGACGAGTTTAGGCTGATGCAGGTCATCAAAGCTGAAGCGTGTGACGGGGTCGACTTCAAGGGCTGCGCCCTGATGGACCGCCTCGCCGCCCAAGAGGCGGTCGAGGTCCTTGGGATTGGTCTCGGTGACCTTGACCTTGCCGAAGTTGGCCCCGGTCTCCTTGAGCCGGTTGAGGGCGTTGGGGGTGACCAACAGCTCTTTCTTGAGCCGCGCAGGATTGTCCAACGCGGCGCGCACCGTGTGCAGGCCATAGAGGTAGACCGGACCGGTATCGGGATCGTATTTCGGTTTGGGTGGAAATTTGTTGCGGCTCATGCGCGAGCGGTATCGGGTTTGCGCCCGGGCGGCAAGTGATCTCACGCTTTGCCAAGGCAGCGCTGGCGGGCCGGATCATCTTGGGGGTGGTGGAGGGGACTGGATTCGAACCAGTGTAGCCTGAGGCGTCAGATTTACAGTCTGATGGATTTAACCACTCTCCCACCCCTCCACATTTTCCGGGCAGGAAACGAAGCGCGCTTGCGTCTCGTCGGGGCGGTTTATGGTGGGCTGTCGCAAAGGTGTCAACACCCTTGCTGTGATCGCGCGCAAGAAATTGGCTCGGCACGCATTTTGTGGAAAGTTGGCGCGCCTCGCACTTGCCAGCCGGGCGCGGTTCGCGCTAATCGGTGCCGGTGGCTTCGCCCCTCGGGCGGGTATAGCTCAATGGTAGAGCAGCAGCCTTCCAAGCTGAATACGCGGGTTCGATTCCCGCTACCCGCTCCATATCCCCTACATCGGTGCTATCCGGGCCGTCGGCGTCGCGAGGCTCCGTGTGTCCTCGAAGCGGCCTCGTGGGCCGCATCTCTCAGGCTTGCTGTCCGATCCTACTTGAGACTGGCGAGGTAAGCGCGCCAGCCGCCGTACTCGGTAATGTCGCGGGCCCCGGCCAAGGCGTGGGCCTCGCAGAGAAAGCCGGAGACGGAGTTGCCGTCGTCGAGCCTGACCTTGCCCACGCCAAGCGGCGACGGAATACGGGCCACGAACTGGCCAAAGGCGGCGGCCGGGAGCTCCCACAATTCGACTTCAATGCCGGAAGTGGATGCGCCTGGCTCCCAGACCATTCCCGGCTTGGGCGGCGTGGTATTGGGCAGAGCGTAGAGCTTGTAGCCGTCGGCCGTGCGGCAGGCCTTGATCAAACGCCCGCCGGGACCGGTCAATTCCTTGTTGAGCGGCATGCCGGTCAGGTGGGCGCCGACCACGACAATCGGGACCATGCCGCTGTCCATCGGCGGCACGATGCTCGCGGCGGGCAGTTCGGCGGACTTGTCGCGGCCCATGCCGCGAGCGGCTCTTCGATGCAGGGCATCAGCCAAAGGCGCAAGCGCGTCATCGGTGAAGGCCGGGGCTACCAGGGTCACACCTGCCGGGAGGTGATCATCACTGTCGAAGCCACCCGGTACCGCGATGGCCGCGCAACCGAGCAGATTGGCGAAGTTGGTGTAGCGGCCGAAATGGCTGTTGAGCCGGATGGGGTCCGCCTGCATAGCTTCTACCGTATAGGTCGTCGGCGATGTCGGCAGCAGCAATATGTCGGCCCTGGCCCACTCGGCCTCGGTCTTGCGGCGCAGTTCCTCCAGCCGGTACCTGCCCTCGAAGGCCTCGATCGCGGTCTTGCCGGCGGCCCCGCCGATAATGGTTCGCACTGTCGGATCGAAATCCGCTTCGTTGGAGGCAAAGAAATCCTTCACCGCCGCGAGGCGTTCGGCGACCCATGGGCCGTCGTAGAGCAGGGCTGCCGCTTCCCGGAACGGGGCATAGTCAAAGGGCACGATGGTGGCGCCAAGGGTGCGGATATTCTCGATGGCAGCGTCGTAGAGCCGCTCGACCTCCGCATTGCCGAAGAATTCCCGCTCTGGGCCATCGAGCACGCCGACCCGCAGACCGTAGGTCGGCAGACTTGTCCATGCGGGCTTGCGCGAGAAGGGATCGGCTGCATCGAAACCTTCGGCGACCCTGCGGATGGCCACGCCGTCGCCCACGGTTGCGGCAAAGATGGTGACGCAGTCGATGCTTTTGCAGGCGGGGACCACGCCGGTATTGGGCAAGAGTCCGGGCGTGGGCTTGATGCCGACCAGGTTGTTGAACATGGCCGGCACCCGTCCCGAGCCGGCTGTGTCGGTGCCGAGCGCGAATGTCGCCAGACCCGCGGCCACGGCGACCGCTGAGCCGGAACTGGAGCCGCCCGATACATAGGCCGGATCGAAGACCGAGCGTGGGGCGCCGTAGGGTGATCTTGTGCCGTTGAGGCCGGTAGCGAACTGGTCGAGATTGGTCTTGCCGATGACGATGGCACCCGCCGCCCGAAGCCGGGCGACCACGGTAGCATCCGCTTCCGGGTCATACGCGAAGGCCGGACATGCGGCCGTGGTGGGCAGGCCTGCAGCGTCGATGTTGTCCTTTACCGCAAAAGGGATGCCCCATAGCGGCAGGCTGTTGGGTTCTGGGTGCTGCGCCATCAGGGCGTCGGTCGCGGCGAGCAGGTCGGCGTCGCTGGTCGGCGTGATGAACACCGCCTTGTCGGGCCAGGCGGCCCTGCGTTCGATGACCGCTTCCATGACATCGCGGGGTGTGACCTTGCGCTCGGCATAGAGCGCCCTCAGCGTCGCCAGATCGAGGATGGTGGGCAGCATCAGATTTCCTCCAGCACAACGACGACATCGCCGGTTTTGACGTTTCGCCCGGGGCCGGCACGCACTTCGCGCACCTTGCCGGCCGCATGGGCGGTGACGGTGATTTCCATCTTCATCGATTCGATGATGGCGACGGTTTCGCCTTCGGCGACTTCAGCGCCGTCCTCAACGAGGATTTTCCAGATATTGCCGGGTACGCCGCTGGCGACACCGAAACATCCGGCCGGAATGTCGCCCTCCATGACGCCGTTGCCGGCATCATCGGCGATGAAGCTGTCGAGGCCCTCGGCCTTCCAGCGATTGCGTTCAGCTTCGAATGCCGCCTGCTGGCCGGCCTTGAAGGCGGCGATGCTTGTCGCATTGACCGCCAGGTCGCGCGCATAGTCGGCATAGGAGAACTGTGTTTCCTCGATCCGCAGCGGATATTGCCCATGCGGGAAGGCGGCACGGGCCTCGGTGAGTTCGTCGTGGCTGACCGGGAAGAAGCGGATCTGGTCGAAGAAGTTGAGCAGCCAAGGCTTGCCAGGGGTGAATTCCGGAGTGGTCCGCCAGGTGTTCCACATCTGGATGGTGCGACCGAAAAGCTGATAGCCGCCCGGGCCTTCCATGCCATAGACGCACATATAGGCGCCGCCGATGCCCACGGCGTTTTCCGGCGTCCAGGTGCGCGCCGGATTGTACTTGGTGGTGACCAGGCGATGGCGCGGATCGACCGGCGTTGCCACCGGGGCGCCGAGATAGACGTCGCCCAGGCCGAGCACGAGATAGCTGGCATCGAAGATGGTGCGCTTGACGGCCTCGATGCTGGATAGCCCATTGATGCGGCGAATGAACTCGATATTGTCCGGGCACCAGGGCGCATTGGGACGCACCAGTTCCTGGTACTTGCGCATGGCGAGCTGGATATCGGGATCGTTCCACGACAGTGGCAGATGCACGATGCGGCTTGGGACGACGACATCCTCGGCGGCTGGAAGGCTGGCCTCGATTTCGGCCAGCAGGCCCAGCAGCCGGCTGCGCGACAGCAGCGTACTGTCGTAGTGGATCTGCAACGAGCGGATGCCGGGCGTGAGGTCGATGATGCCGGATAACCCTGCCGCGCGGACCGACTGCTCCAGCAGATGCACGCGCAAGCTCAGAGCGATGTCGAGCGTCATCGGCCCGTATTCGACCAGGAGATTGTCGTCCCCCTGGCGACGATAGACGACCTGTACCGGACCGTCTCTATGGTCGCCAAGGACAGCGGAGCCGCTCCGGATGGCCGGACCGGCAACTGGATCGTCCGGCCGCGAAACCGGATGAAAGCGGATGGTGTCACCGGGCTTGAACTGGCCCATCTTCCACAATTCGTCGCGGGCGATCACCGCCGGACAGACGAAGCCGCCCAGGCTTGGACCGTCGGGGCCGAGGATGATCGGCATGTCGCCGGTGAAGTCCACGGCGCCGACGGCATAGGCGTTGTCATGCAGGTTGGACGGGTGGAGGCCGGCTTCTCCGCCATCACTGCGCGCCCATTTCGGCGCCGGTCCGATGAGGCGCACGCCGGTACGGGCACTGTTGAAATGGACTTCGTAGTCGGTGGCGAACAGGGTCTCGATGTCTTCTGGCTGGAAAAAGTCCGGGGCGCCATGCGGGCCGTAGAGCACGCCGACATCCCAGTGGCGGGACAGCGGCGCGGGGTCGGTGGCAGGTTGCACGGCCTCCTGCTCGGCGCGGGCGAGATGGAGCACTTGTCCGGCTTTCAGCGTGCCCGTGGCATGGCCGCCGAACTGGCCGAGGCCGAACGTGGCGCGCGAACCGAGCACGACTGGGGCGGCAAAGCCGCCGGAGACAGCGAGGTAGCTGCGCTGGCCTGCGCCATCGACACCGCCAATGCTGAGGGTCTGGCCTGCGGCTACGGCGACGGGCGCATTGTGGGCGACCGTGGTGCCATCTAGCTTCATCGGCATCACCGCGCCGGAGAGGGCGATCGTGGCGGGCGCGTGGAAGCGCAGGGTCGGGCCGGTCACTGTCAGCTCCAGCGCCGCCGTCCCATCGGCATTGCCGACCAGCCGGTTGGCGTGGCGGAAGCTGTAGTCATCCATCGGCCCGCTGGGCGGCACGCCGACATGCCAGAGGCCGAGGCGACCGGGCAGTTCCTGCAGGCTCGATTGCGCGCCGGGTGCGATGACCTCCACGACCTCGGGGGTGAAGGCGAAGTCCTTTAGCGCCGTGGTCGCCACCTTGCCGCTGGCCAAGAGATCGGACGCGGCGATGGCCCGGAGGTAGCCCAGGTTGGTCTCGATGCCCGCCACCGACGTGGCCTTCAGCGCCGCGCGCAGATTGGCAATGGCGGTTGGGCGGTCGATACCAGCGACGATGAGCTTGGCCAGCATCGGATCGTAGTAGGAGGTCACCTCGGTGCCGGTCTCGATCCAGCCGTCCACCCGCGCGAAATCGGGGAAACCGACCTCGGTCAGCAGCCCGGCGCTGGGGCGGAAACCGGCATGGGGGATTTCGGCGTAAAGCCGGACTTCGATGGCGGCACCCTGCGGGGAGAGCGGCCCGGCCATGGCGATGGGGTCCTCGCCAGCGGCCTGGCGGATCATCCATTCCACCAAGTCGATGCCGAACACGGCCTCGGTGACCGGGTGTTCCACCTGGAGGCGGGTATTGACCTCGAGGAAGTAAAAGTTCTCGCGAACGGGATCGTAGATGAATTCCACCGTGCCGGCCGAGGCATAGTTGACCGCCGAGCCGAGATCGGTGGCGGCCTTGTGCAGGCGGGCGCGGACAGCATCGGAGAGACCGGGGGCAGGGGTCTCCTCCACCACCTTCTGATTGCGGCGCTGCAGAGAGCAGTCGCGTTCCCCGAGCGCGATGACCTTGCCCTTGCCGTCGCCAAAGATCTGCACCTCGACGTGGCGGGCGTCGGCAACGAAACGCTCGATATAGACGCGGGCATCGCCGAAGCTGGCCGTTGCCGTGCGCTGCACGCTATCAAAAGCCGCGGCGAGTGCCGTCGCGTCGGCGCAAAGCTGCATGCCAATGCCGCCACCACCCGCCGTGCTCTTGAGCATGACCGGGTAGCCGATGGTTTCAGCAGCGGCGAGCGCTTCTTCGGCGCTGCTCAGCAGGTTCGTGCCTGGCAGCAGCGGCACGCCGCTGGACCTGGCCAGCTCGCGGGCGGTGTGCTTGAGGCCGAAGGCTTCGATGTTGGCGGGCGTCGGGCCGATGAAGACAATGCCGGCCTCGGCCAGGCGCTGGGCGAAGCCGATGTTTTCGCTGAGAAAGCCATAGCCGGGATGGACGGCTTGGGCACCGGTGGCCATGCAGGCGGCGATGACGGCGTCAACGTCCAGATAGGATTCAGACGCTGGGGCAGGGCCCAGACGGACGGCTTCGTCGGCCAGTTGCACGGCCTTGGTGAAGCGATCGGCGTCGGAATAGACCGCGACCGAGGCGATGCCCATACGTCTGAGCGTCTTGATGACGCGCACGGCGATCTCGCCGCGATTGGCGATGAGGACTTTGCTGAACATGGCCTAGTGTTCCCCACAGGCACGATCTGCACCCTCCCCCTGGCGGGGAGGGCTGGGGAGGGGGGTGTTCAGGCACGAGACATCGGGGCCAGCCCACACCCCCTCCCAACCTCCCTCGTCGAGGGGAAGGTGCCGTCCGGTGGGTGGAGTGAGATCGAGCAAGATCCTATTCATTCCCCATCACCCGAAATCACCACGCGAATCGGCGTCGGGTTGAAGCCGTTGCAGGGATTGTTGACCTGCGGGCAGTTCGAGATGACGCAGAGGACGTCCATCTCGGCCACCAGCTCGACATGGTCGCCGGGGGCGGAGAGGCCGTCGACGATGGTCATCTGGCCCGAGGGCTCAATCGGCACATTCATGAAGAAGTTGATGTTGGGGACGATATCGCGCTTGCTCATGCCGTGCCTGGTGACTTCGAGAACGAAATTGTCGCGGCAGGCGTGCAGATACTTGGTGTCGTGGCCGAAGCGGACGGTGTTGCTTTCGCAGGAGCAGGCGCCGGCCGAGGTGTCGTGGCGGCCGCAGCTATCGGCGGTGACGGTCAGCATGACATTGCCTTCGTTGCTGACGATCTTGGTGCCGAGCCCGACATAGGCATTGCCATTGACCCGAAGCGTATCCTGGCCGGAATAGCGCTCGGAAAAATCGTCGGCCTTGTAGAACAGCGTATCGACGGCCTGCTGGCCTTCGCTGTCGATGATGCGGATGGTCTGGCCCTTGCGGACGAGGCCGGACCAGGGCTTTTCGGCGGGAATGAGATATTCTTGCGTTGCCATCTATCCCTCCCTCAAGCCAGCTGCATGGCGTTGTTTTCGAAGCCGCGCACGGCCTCAGCCGTGGCGGTGCGGCAGAGGTCGTCTGCCGCGACTGGCAGGCGGAAGCGCGTGATCGTCACTGGATGGGCGGTGTAGGCCGGAGCTGGATCAAGGGGATGCGGGCAGTTGGAGACGGCGACGATGAGGTCCATCTCCGCGCGCAGGTCAACGTAGTCGCCAGGCACGCGCAGGTCGTCGCGCCACTGAAATGCCCCGTCCGCATCGACCCGCACAGGAGCAAAGAAGGTGATGGCCGAGGGAATGTCGCGGCGGTCGAGCCCGAGTTTTCCGGCCACCAGAATGAAATTGTCACGTGTATTGCGGTAGTCGCCGTCATACTTGCCGGCATTGGACGCGGCGGTGGAGCCGCCGACCAGCGCATCATGCGCAGTTGACGCCGCTTCGGTGACCGAGAACATCACCCGGCCCATATCGGTAAACAGAACCCGGCCCTTGGCGATTGCGGTGGTCCACTGCACCTTGACGGTGTCGGGGAGATTGAGGCGTTCCGAAGTGTCGCGGGCACTCCAGGCGATCAGCGAGACGGCCGAGGGGCCATGGTCCTGCGCCATGCGGATGGTGTCGCCCGCCTTGAGCTTGGTCGACCAGTACCAGCCGCAGGGAATGGTCTCGACGTGGATCGGGTCGGTTATGGGCGGGGCGGGAACGGCGCTGGGGCCGGGCAGAGCCTTGGGCGCATTCTGCAAACCCTTGCGCTGGTGTTCCTCGTAGCGCGCGCGGTCGGCGGCGATCTGGTCGGCGGTGCGGCTCATGGAGTGTCTCCTTGTGGCGCCGGGTCGTCCTGGCTGAGGCCCAAGGGCATGACCGGGTCGTCCCGGTCGGGCTGGTAGATGGAGGGCTCGCCGGCAATGCGCGGCGGCCAGATGTCGATGTCGCGGCTGAGCAAAGCGCCATAGCGCTCGCGTTCCTCGGGCCGGTCGCGGGGACGCTCGAAGGCGATGACGCGGGTACCCAGGGTAAAGGCCTCGCGCATGTCGTGCGTCACCATGACGACGGTCAGCTCGGTTTCGTGCCACAGGCGCTTCATCAGCACATGGATATCGGCACGAATGCCGGGATCGAGGGCGCCGAAGGGCTCGTCGAGCAGCAGGACTTTGGGCTTCATGATCAGGGCCTGCGCCAGGGCCAGACGTTGCTGCATGCCGCCCGAGAGCTGCGCGGGATACTTGGCTTCCGAACCCGCCAGGCCGACCTCTGCGATGAGCTGCATGGCCTCATCCACCGCATTGCGGCGGGCAGCGCCGAACAGGCGGGCGGCGATGGGGCTCTTGAACTCCTTGCCGAGCAGCACATTGCCCAGCACGGTCAAGTGTGGAAACACCGAATAGCGCTGGAACACCACGCCGCGATCCGGGCCCGGTTCGGCGACGAGCGGGACGCCATCCATGGTGATGGTGCCCCGCGTCGGCGCCTCCTCGCCCAGCAGCAACTTGAGAAAGGTGGTCTTGCCGCAACCCGAGGGGCCAACCAGGGCGACGAAGGCGCGGGGAGCGATGGTCAGTGAAATCTTCTCAAGAACGATCTGGTCGCCATACTCTTTCCAGACCTTGTCAAAGACGATCGTGCTCATCAGCGCGCCCCCAGGTTTGACCAGGGAAAGACCGAGATGCGCAGGCGATCGAGGGCGAAATTGGTAAGGACGGCCAGCAAAGTGATCCAGGCCACGTAGGGGAAAATCACGTCCATCGAGAGGTAGCGGCGGACGAGGAAAATGCGATAGCCCAGGCCGCTATCGGCCGAAATCGCCTCGGCGGCGATCAGGAACAGCCAGGCAGGGCCCAATTGCAGGCGCAGGCAGGTGATCAGCCGGGGCAAAATCTGCGGGAGAACCACGCGCAGCGCGATCTGCCAGGATGAGGCGCCCAGTGTTTCGGCCTTGGTGATCTGCTCCTTGGGCAGCTCGATGACACGCAGGGCCAGATCGCGGATCATGGCGGGGGCGACGCCGATGACGATGAGCGTGATCTTGGCGGTTTCCCCGAGGCCGAGCACGATGAACAGGATGGGCAGCAATGCCAGCGGCGGCACCATGGAAATGGTGGCGATGAACGGCGCCAGCAACGCCCGGACATAGGGTAGCATGCCCACGACCATGCCGAAGCCGAGTGCAATCAGCGTGGAGATACCGAGCGCCGAGAACAGGCGGACCAGGCTCGCCCCGGTATCGGTCCACAGGATGTATTCGCCGGTGCGCACGTCGGGAACGAAAGCCATGCGGTTGATGGCATCGACCATGGACCCGAGGGCCGGCAGCAGCTTGTCGCTGGGATTTTCGGCCAGCCGCGCCGCCGAGCCGACGCCATAGGCGATGACCAGCAGCACGAAGGGCGCGAGCATCAGCGCCGTGGTGACGGCCGGGGATGGTTTGGTGTTGATCCAGCGCATGGCTTAGCCTTCAGCGATCAGGAAGGGACCCCTCATCCGCCCTTCGGGCACCTTCTCCTCAAGGGGAGAGGGTGGCACCGCGTTTCCCCTCTCCCCCTGAGGGAGAGGGTGGATCGGCCGCAGGCCGAGACGGGTGAGGGGAGGGGAGCCACGGGTGCGCGCTACAGCGCCCCGTCAGCCGCCATCTGCATGTATTCGGCAGTGAACCGCAGCTTCACATTGGCGCTGTCGCCCAGCACCGTGCCATCGGGCAGCTCGATGCCGATGACGTCGGCCGAGGGCGCGCCGGAGCCGAGCAGGCCCTTGTCGAACAGGAAGGTGCGGACCTTGTTCATGGTGGTGGCGAGGTCGGGCGAGGTGGTAAAGGCGACGGCCTCGGCAGCCGTGGGGAACAGCTTGGTAGCGGCGAGCTGGGCCTCGAAACCGGCCTGGTCAGTGCCCGAAGCGACGCCCATGGCCTCGCGGGCCGCGGCGCCTTCCGGGGTGTCGGCGGTCATGATCGCCATCGTGTCATACCAGATGCCGACCAGCGCCTTGCCGAAATCGGGATTGGCCTCCAGCACCTGGGTGTTGGCCACCATCATGTCGATGATTTCGCCGGGGATCTGGGCGCTGTCGAACACCTTGGTGGCGTCGGGCAGAGCCAGGATTTCCGAAACCATGGGGTTCCAGGTCACCATGGCGGTGACGTCGGCAGTCTGGAAGGCACCAACCATGTCGGGGTCGGAGGTGTTGACCACGCTCACGTCGCGCTCGGTCATGCCGACGCTTTCGAGCGCTCGGGCCAACAGGTAGTGCGACACGGAAAACTCGACCAGATTGACCAACTGCCCCTTGACCGACGCCAGGTCGCCAGCGCCCTTGAGAATGACAGCATCATTGCCCGCCGAGAAATCGCCGATGATCACGGCGGTCGTGTCGACGCCACCGGCAGCAGGAATGGACAGGCCATCCATATTGGTGAGGGTCACCGCGTCATAGGCGCCGGCCGTGTATTGATTGATGGACTCGACATAGTCGTTGAACTGGGTGACTTCGATGGTGATGCCGTACTGGTCGGCCCATTTCTGGACGATGCCGGTATCGGCGGCATAGCCCCAGGGCATCCAGCCGACATAGATCGACCAAGCGACCTTGAAGTCGGTCTTGGCCTGGGCCAGGGCGAGCGAGGACGCGCCCGCGGCCACGGCCATCGACAAGGCGGCTATACCGGCGATTTTGGTCAGAAACTTCATCTCAATTCCCCTTTGCGTCTCTCACAAAAGGGATTGGGCGGAAACCATCGCGCCAATCCCTTGGCTCTCGAGGTCTCCCGGGCTTTTGTCCCGCCGTGCGTCCGCCCGGATGTCTCCCGGATGGTGGTAGCTCTCGGACCAGTCGCGTCGCGGACGCCGGAACCCTAGCTCCTTACTCGCCGGTTACAACGCAAGCCGCGTGCCAACTAAGAGTCCCCATCAAATCAATGGTTTAGTCGGAACGGCAGAAATGTTGCCTGCGCAATTCGTGAGCGAGTTGGTTCGATTGTGATGTTTTTTTGAGCAGTTGCCGGATCGGCCGCAACGAGCACGGGAAGCGGCGGAGGGCCGGGAATTGGGGATTTCTTGTCATCTTTGAGAGCGAGCGCGCGCAGGAGAATGCGTGCAGGAAATCGTCTGTATGCAATAAGTAAATTAATGCCTTAAAAATAGTCAAGCTTGAGCGTATTGTGCGAAAAGTGTGCAGATGCGCTAATGTGTCCTAGCGAGTTCTGACTGGTCGCCTTTTGTTAACATATTGTTATTGAATGGCTTTGCGGCGCCGGAAATGAGGGGTCGCGGCTGGCATGTGCCTTGCATTGTCTCTAGCGACGCCGCCAGGAGGCGCGTCTCTCGGTGCAGGGAGCTCGTCAATGTCGCCTATCAATCTTTCCCGCCGCTCGTTGCTCAAGGTTGGCGCTGCCGGCCTGGCCACCGCGGCGTTGCCCATGGGTCTGGCCCGGGCGCAAACGCCCATCGTGCTGGGTGCCGTCTATGTCGGTCCGCGCGATGACTTCGGCTGGAACCAGGCCCATGCCGGGGCCATGGAAATTCTCAAGTCAGTTCCAGGCGTCACGGTCATCGAGGAGGAGAACGTCCCCGAGACCGACGCCGTCAGCCAGTCCATGGAATCCATGATCAACCTGGATGGCGCCAACCTGATCCTGGCGACCTCCTTTGGCTACTACAGCCCCTTTGTGGTGGAACTGGCCAAGAAGTATCCTGACGTGGAGTTCCGTCACGCCGCCCCGCTGTGGAAGGAAGGCGACCCGGCCAATGCCGGCTCCTACTTCTGCTATCTCAACCAGGCCCACTACGTGGACGGCGTGGCCGCCGGCCTGTCGTCGCCTACCGGAAAGCTCGGTTTCGTCGCCGCCAAGCCTATCCCCTCGGTCCTCTCCAACATCAACTCGTTCCTGCTCGGCGCCAAGAAGACCAATCCCAACGCCACGGTGCAGGTGATCTTTACCGGCGAGTGGTCCATGCCGGTCCGCGAGGCCGAGGCCACCAACGCGCTGGTTGATGCCGGCTGCGACGTCATCACCTGTCACGTGGACGGCCCCAAGGTGGTCGTCGAGACTGCCGAGGGGCGGGGTGTCAAAACCTGCGGGCACAATGCCTCCCAGGCGCCGCTCGCACCCAATGGCTTCATCACCGGCGCCGAATACAAGTGGAGCACGATCTACTCGATGTATGCGGACCTCCTGGCCAAGGGCGAGCCGCTGCCCAATTTCGTTGCCGGCGGCTACCACAACGACATGCTGCAGAACACGCCCTACGGCGCTGGCGCCACGCCCGAAGCCATTGCCGCGGCCGATTCCGCCATTGCCGATCTCAAGGCGTCCAAGCCCATCTATGTCGGTCCGCTCAAGGACAATGCCGGCAATGTCGTCATCGAGGGCGAGATGGACAATTACGACCCGGTTCTGGACGGCATGAACTACCTGCTCGAAGGCGTGATCGGCTCGATCACCTGATCCCGCTCCGCAAACCGGATCTCCCCTCTCCCGCATTGGGTGAGGGGAGATCGCCGAGACGTTTCGCGAGGTGCCGATGACAGCCGCCAGCCCACCCCTTGATACATCCCGAGCGCCCAGCCTGCGCCTGCTCAAGGCCGCCGAGTCGGTCTTTGTGCCCGTCGTGGCGCTGTTGGCCTCCTTTGTGATCTTCTCGCTGTTCCTGTTGGCCATCGCCAAGTCGCCCATCGACTTCTTCGTCCTGGTTTGGACCGGCGGGTTCGGTTCGAGCTTTTCCATCCAGCAATCGGTGCAGCGGGCGGCACCGCTCATCCTGACCGGCCTGGCCTTCGCGATCCCGGCGCGCATCGGGCTCACCATGATTGGCGCCGAAGGGGCGCTGGTGCTGGGCGGCTTCTGCGCCGCCGCCATCGCCATCCCGCTGGTCAGCGGCGGCGCGCCGGTGTGGCTCACTTGGTCGTTCATGGCGCTGGCCGCCATGGCGGCGGGCGGTGTCTGGATCGGCATGGCCGGCTGGCTGCGGCACTATCGCGGCGTCAACGAGACCATCTCGTCACTGCTGCTGAGCTATATCGCGATTGCGATCATGAATTTCTTCGTCGAGGGCGCCTTGCGCGACCCGGCCTCGGCCAACAAGCCGAGCACGATGCCGATCGGCGATGCCTATCGCATTGGCGCCATCCCGGGCACCGATGTGCATTGGGGCTTCGCCGCCGGCGTGCTGCTCGCTGTCGTGCTCTACATCCTGATGGCCCGCACCACCTTCGGCTTTGCCGCCCGCATGACCGGGGGCAATGTCCGCGCCGCCAAGGCACAGGGTCTTCCGGTTGGTTTCCTCATGGTGGCCTGCTGCGCGATTGCCGGAACCTGCGCCGGTCTTGCAGGCTTCTTCGAGGTCGCCGCGATCCACGGCCAGGCCAATGCTTCGCTGGTGGCGGGCTATGGCTTTACCGGCATTCTCGTCGCTTTTCTCTCCCGCCATAACCCATTGACGATCGTGCCGGTCGCGATCCTGTTCGGCGCTATCGCGGCGGCAGGTGGTCTCGTGCAGCGCCGCATGGGCATGCCGGATGCCACGGTGCTGGTGCTGCAGGGCATCATTTTCGTCGTGCTGCTGGCCAGCGATACGCTCTATGGCCGCATCAAGCTGTTCCAGCCTCAAGCGCGGGGAGACCGCACATGATGGAAACAGCTCTCGTCACTGTCCTCATCGCCATGCTCGGTGGCGCCATTCGCGTGTCGACACCCTTCATGTTCGTTGCCCTGGGCGAGTGCCTGACCGAAAAGTCCGGTCGCATCAATCTTGGGCTGGAAGGCAATCTCGTGCTCGGCGCCATGGTGGCCTATGCGATCAGTTTCCATACCGGCAATCCGTGGATTGGCGTGTTGGCCGCGGGTGGTTCGGGCATCCTGCTGGGTGCACTGCACGGCTACATCTGCAAGCTGCCCAAGGTGAACGATATCGCCGTTGGCATCGCCATGATGAGCTTTGGCACCGGCCTCGCCTTCTTCTTCGGCAAGCCCTACATCCAGCCATCCGCGCCGCGGATTGATGCCATTCACCTGGGCGACTGGACCGGCAATCCGGCACTGGCGCAGGCCTTGCAGGTCAATCCGCTGTTCTTCGTCGGCATCGTTCTCGCGGTGGCCATGAGCTGGGCCTTCGCCAATACCCGCTGGGGCCTGATCGTCCGCATGACCGGCGACAGCGCCGCCTCGGCCAAGGCCATGGGCGTCTCGGTCGATCTGGTGCGGTTCCTTGCTACCGCGGCGGGCGGGTTTCTGGCCGGCATCGGCGGGGCGTTTCTGTCGCTCTACTATCCCGGTTCGTGGAACCAGGGCCTCAGTTCCGGGCAGGGGCTGATGGCCGTTGCCCTCGTCATCTTTGCCCGCTGGGACCCGATCCGCTGCATCTGGGCCGCCCTTCTGTTCGGCGCGGCCGGCGCCATTGGCCCGTCGTTGCAATCGGTCGGCATCAGCCAGGGCTACTACTTCTTCAATGCCGCCCCCTACATCCTCACGCTCTTCATCATGATCGCCTCTGCCCGTTCCAAGGGCGCGGCGCGCGAGGTGCCGGGCGAACTGTCGATTACCAAATAGGAGCGAGCCATGTCGGGCCTGGGTGGATTGAACAAATCGGACAATGGCGTGGTCATCGGGCTGGTGCAGCTCAAGCTGCCCGTGGTGAAGACGCAGATGGACCTGGCACTGCAGACGGCGCGCATCGTCGAGCTGGTCGGCAAGGCGCGTCGCAATCTCGGCACCATGGACCTGGTGGTCTTCCCCGAATATGCTCTGCATGGCCTCTCGATGGATACCAATCCGGCCATCATGTGCACGATGGACGGGCCGGAAGTTGCGGCCTTCAAGCGGGCCTGCAAGGACAACGGCATCTGGGGCTGCTTCTCCATCATGGAGGCCAATCCGGGCGGCAACCCCTACAATGTCGGCATCATCATCGACAATTTCGGCGTGGTGCAGCTCTACTATCGCAAGCTCCACCCTTGGGTGCCGGTGGAACCTTGGGAACCGGGCGACCTTGGCATTCCCGTCATAGACGGGCCCAAGGGCTGCAAGCTCAGCCTCATCATCTGCCACGACGGCATGTTCCCCGAAATGGCGCGCGAGGCAGCCTACAAGGGCGCCGAGATCATGCTGCGTACGGCAGGCTATACGGCGCCGATACGGCAGGCCTGGCGCTTCACCAACCAGTCTAATTCGTTCTGCAATCTGATGGTCACGGCCAATGTCTGCATGTGCGGGTCGGACGGTACGTTCGACAGCATGGGCGAGGCGATGATCGTCGATTTCGACGGGACGATCATTGCCGAGGGCGTGACCGGACGTGCCGACGAGATCATCACCGCCGAAGTACGCCCCGACCTGGTGCGCGAGGCGCGCGCCAACTGGGGCGTCGAGAACAATATCTACCAGCTCGGGCATCGCGGCTTCACCGCCGTCGATGGGGGCGCGCAGGACGCGCCCTATTCCTACATGCATGACCTGGTCAACGGCCGCTACCGCCTGCCCTGGGAAGACAGCATCAAGGTCAAGGACGGCACGCCGTCCGGATTTGCCAAACCGCACCGTCGCTATGGCGAGAAATTCTCGGAGGCCGCCGAATGAGCCTGAAAATGAGTCTGGTGGACGAACGCGTGGACGCGGCCATGGTGCCCGGTGGCACGACGATCGCTGCCGCCGATCCCTATCCTTGGCCTTTCGATGGCAATTGGGGGCCACATAACACCGCGCTCATCGTCATCGACATGCAGGTCGATTTCTGCGCACCCGGTGGCTATGTCGACACGATGGGTTATGACATCAGCCTGACACGGGCGCCCATCGAGCCCATCCAGCGCGTGCTGGCCGGCATGCGGGCGAGAGGATACACCATCATCCATACGCGCGAGGGGCATAAGCCAGATCTCAGTGACCTGCCTGCCAACAAGCGCTGGCGATCGCAGCGCATCGGCGCCGGCATCGGCGACCAGGGGCCTTGCGGCCGCATCCTGGTGCGCGGCGAACCGGGCTGGGAAATCATCCCCGAACTGCAACCGCTCCCCGGCGAGCAAATCATCGACAAGCCCGGCAAGGGCACCTTCATCGCCACCGATTTCGAACTGGTGCTGCGCATGAAGAATATCCGCAACCTGATCTTCACCGGCGTCACCACCGATGTGTGCGTGCACACCACCATGCGCGATGCCAACGACCGCGGCTACGAGTGTCTCCTGCTCGAGGATTGCTGCGCCGCCACCAAGGTGGAGAACCACCTGGCCGCCATCGACATGATCAAGATGCAGGGCGGCGTGTTCGGCGCAGTGAGCAATTCGACGGACCTGCTCTCGGTGCTGCCATGACCGCGCCGGCTCCCATCCTCGCGGCCGGTCGCGCCCCATCGCTGCAAGCGATCGGCATGACCAAGACCTTCGGTCCGCTGGTGGCGCTCGACGATGTCACGATCGACGTGCCCGCCGGTTCGTTTCACGCCCTGCTGGGCGAGAACGGCGCCGGCAAATCGACGCTGGTCAAGTCGATCATGGGCTTTTATTCGGCCGACAGGGGGCAGGTCCTGCTCGACGGCAAGGAAGTGGCGATCCGCTCGCCGCGCGATGCCCGAGCTCACGGCATCGGCATGGTCTATCAGCAGTTCACCCTGGTGCCCTGCCTGACCGCGGCGGAGAACCTCGTCATCTCGCGCGCCGATACATCCTCGATTATCGACTGGCGCAAGGAGATGAAGACGCTGGCTAACTTCATGGAGCAGATGCCCTTCAAGGTGCCGCTCGATGCGCAGGTCTCTTCGCTTTCGGCGGGCGAGAAGCAGAAGCTGGAAATCCTCAAGCTGCTCTATCTGGACCAGCGCTTCATGATCCTGGACGAACCCACCTCCGTCCTGACGCCGGGCGAGGCCGATGAGGTCCTGGGTCTGCTTGGCGATATGGCCGACCGCAAGGAAATCACCGTGCTGATGATTTCGCACAAGTTCCGGGAGGTGAAGGCCTTCTGCGATGGCTTCACGGTGCTGCGGCGCGGCAAGTTTACGGGCTCGGGCGACGCCCAGTCGGCCAGCATTGCCGAGATGAGCCAGATGATGATCGGCGACACTGAAATTCGCGAGCGCGCCACGCGGCGCGTCCACAATGAGAGCCGCGAAGTGCTCGAACTGGCGGGCCTGTTCGCAGAGGATGCCGAGGGCGGCAACGCCATCGAAGCGGTCAATCTCAAGGTGCATGCCGGCGAGATCGTGGGGATTGCCGGAGTTTCGGGCAATGGACAATCAGCCCTGGTGGAAGCTCTGGCCGGGCAGCGTCCGCTGACCGACGGCGTTATCCGCATCCATGGCCAGAATTTCTTTCCGCGGCGCGCGGCTTTCGACAGGTTCAAGGTCTTCGGCCTGCCTGAAGAGCCGCTCAAGAACGCCACGGTGCCCAGGATGAGTGTGGCCGAGAACATCGCCTTCCGGGCCTTTGACAAGCCGCCGGTGGCCCAGTTCGGGTGGTGGATGTCGCCCCGCCCAATGCGCAAGAGGGCCGAGGAACTCATCGCACGCTATCGGGTGAAGACCACTTCGCCCGATGCCCCCATCGAGACGCTGTCGGGCGGCAATGTGCAGCGCGCCGTGCTGGCACGGGAGCTCAGCGGCGACGTCGATGTGCTGATTGTCGCCAATCCCTGCTTCGGCCTGGACTTTGCCTCGGTGTCCGAGATTCGCAGCCAGATCATGGAGCAGCGCAATCGTGGCGCCGCCGTGCTGCTGGTCAGCGAGGATCTCGACGAAATTCTCGAACTTGCCGACCGCGTTGCGGTGATGAGCGGCGGCACCATCACCTATGTGAGCAGGATCGAGGACACCGACCGCAACACCATTGGCCAGCACATGGCGGGGCATTGATGATCCCCGTACCCGCAAGGCCCTATCCCTTTCAACTGGATCCCGCCCATACGGCCCTTGTGGTCATCGACATGCAGCGCGATTTCATCGAGCCGGGCGGCTTCGGGGCCAGCCTTGGCAACAATGTCGCCCTGCTTGAAGCCATCATTCCGGTCACGGCCGAACTGATCGCCCTCTTCCGCCGGCAGGGGTGGCCCGTCATCCACACACGCGAGGCCCACCGCCCCGACCTTTCCGATTGTCCCCCGGCCAAGATCGCCCGCGGCAAGCCCGGCCTGCGCATCGGCGAAATGGGCGCCATGGGGCGCATCCTGATCGCAGGCGAGCCGGGCAACCAGATCGTCGATGCCCTGGCCCCCATCGAAGGCGAAATCGTCATCGATAAACCCGGGAAGGGCATGTTCTGGGCCACCGGTATCCACGAGACGCTGCAGGGACTGGGCATTACCCACCTGGTCTTCGCCGGCGTTACCACGGAAGTGTGCGTGCAGACCTCGATGCGCGAGGCCAATGACCGGGGCTATGAGTGCCTGCTCATCGAAGACGCCACCGAAAGCTATTTTCCCCAGTTCAAGGCCGCGACCATCGAGATGATCGCGGCGCAAGGCGGCATTGTCGGTTGGGTGACGCCGCTGGCCCGGTTGCAGGCGGCCATTGAAAGTGTGCCGGCATGATGCTCAACGATCCGGCCGTTGTGGCCGAAGTCCGCGACGCCTTTGACCGCTATGAACGCGCGCTCCTCGCCAATGATGGGGCGACGCTCGACGCCATGTTCGTGCACCGTGCTGATACGGTGCGCTACGGGGTAGGCGAGGTGCAGTACGGCATTGACGAGATTCGTGCCTTCCGCGCCGCGCAGCGCCCGTTCACCCGCACGCTGGACCGGCTCGTCATCGTGACCTATGGCAGCGATGTTGCAACGGCTTCGACCCTGTTCTATCGGGAAGACTTTCCCGGCCAGGTCGGACGACAGCAGCAGACATGGCTGCGCACGCCGGCCGGTTGGTGCGTGGCGGCGGCTCATGTCAGCATGATGCCGGCGCCCTGAACAACAGAGAGACAATTCGAGCGTGGCCAAAGCTCCCCGCACCTCGGCTGAGGACATACGCCAGCAGCTCGCGGCGCGCATCATTTGTGGCGAACTGGCGCCGGCGACGCCGCTCGACGAGACGAGCCTGGCTGCTGAATTTGCCGTATCGCGCACGCCCATACGTGAAGCTCTGCGCCTGCTGGCGGCCAGCGGCCTCGTTGACCAGAAGCCTCACGCGCAGGCGGCGGTTGCCAAGCCCGACGAGGCGACCCTGGCGGGCATGTTCGAAGTGATGGGACACCTGGAAGCACTCTGTGCGGGATTGAGCGCGATAGCCATGACGGCTCAGGAACGGGATGCACTGGACCGTCACCATGTCGGGATGGCTGCCCTTGTGCGGGCGGGTCATGCGGATGACTACAGCCTCGCCAATGACGTCTTTCATAGCGCCATCTACGACGGCGCCCACAACGCGTATCTTGCGGAGATCACCCGGTCGACCCGCCAGCGCCTGCAACCTTTTCGCCGTGCCCAGTTCGGCATACTGGCGCGCCTTCGACGTTCACACGAGGAGCACGGCATGATCGTCGAGTCGATCCTTCGGGGTGACCGCAATGGGGCCGAAGCGGCCATGCGAGTGCACATAGCCATTGTCGAGGGCGAATACAGGCGGCTTGCCCAGACCAGCAAAAAGACAGGCGACCGGTCCATCTAGGCCCTGGCTCTGGTCCTTGGAACGCGCGGTCACGGGTGGAGGCGACCTGCCCGGTCGACATTTCGGCGAGGGCGATTGGCTCCGAGCGCGCCGGGTCCGTCGCGACTGTGCGATTGGACCAAGGTCCAGTTCGCAGCATGGCTTTCGACTAGCCGCAAAGTCAAAAAACCTACTGTCGCAAGTATAGAAATTGGCTGGACCCTTGCCCCTACCGGCCAATTTTTCGCGTTCATAGAATGATCCAGATCAGATTCCGATTTGCGGTCGCATTGCCTGACATCGGATCTCAACTTCTTGAGATTCCGCTGGCGGGTCATGCCATGGGGGCTTCTATGAAGCACGTATTTGCACTTCTTCTGGGTTCAGCACTTTCAGCGACCGTCCTGCCGGTTGTGTCCCAGGCGCAGCAGGGCGGTTCATTGGTGCAGACGGTCCTGGCGGGCTGTCCGGCTGGCGCCTCCCAGGGCTGTGTGCCGATCATGAATGCCGCCATCGCGGCCTTCCCCGCTGGTGCACAAAGAAATGCGGAGCTGCTAGCGGTCAGCGCCAGCCTGGCTGAGATTGCGCGGCGGCCTCAGACTCCGATCAGCACATGCCTGGACATTGCCGAGGCCATCAGGCTGGCCGGTCGGTCAATCACAGATGCTGCCAACAGCCAGGCGCTACTGCTTCTTGCAGAAAGCCTCTGCAGATCAGGGCTGGAAACAGCAGCGATCCCCAGTGGCGACGCCACTGCCAGTCTGGTGGGAGGGTCGGGTGCGGATGCCCCGCCGCCCTCCGCGCCACCTGCGCCGCCCCCATCGCAACCTCCCACGCCGCCGACCGAAACACCAACCCCGCCACCTCAGACTCCCCCATCGGACCCCGGTGGCGACAATGACGAGGACGTGTACGACACGCCCGACAGCCCCCCGCCGACTTGATTGTGTCGCGTCGTCCTTGGCTCAACCCTCATTCCGTCTATCCAGATGGCGCGTCGCATTCCCTGCTGGGCATCCCGGCGGCGTCCGAAGCCGCTATCGCTACAGCGGAGCCGGGTCAGGCAGCACGGAAGGGGCGAACCGCAAATGCCACCCGACCAGGCGCTGGACGAAAGTCTGGTCCGAAATACGATCTTTGACTAGTTCAAAAGTCAAACTCGTTACTTTCTTTCGTTTGGAAAGTCGTTCGACTGCTGTACCTACCAGTATCTCAGGCATTTTTCTAACATGGCAACATACTGGTCCAAGTTTTCCATAGGAAACTGGTGACTTGGACTTCATCACTTGCGATTTCGCTTGGCGAACGCGCAGTATGGAGGATGTCATGAGGAAATTGGCCTTTGTTTTGCTTTTGAGCTCAACCCTGACTGCTGTTGGATTGCCCGCGAATACGTTCGCACAGCAAGGCGGCGCGCTGGTGCAGGCCGTGTTGGAAGGATGCCCCGCAGGCGTGTTTCAAAGCTGCGTGCCGGCAGTTCGAGCGGCTATCGACGGTTTCCCCGCAGGACCGCAGAGAAACGCCGACCTGATTGCAGCCAGCGTGGCCTTGGCCGAGATCGCGAGGCGCCCGCAGACTCCCCTGTTCACTTGTCTCGACATTGCTGACGGCATCCGGGTGGCGGGTCGAGCGGTAACCGATGCAGCCAGCAGCCAGGCGCTCCTGGAACTTGCCGATAGTCTTTGCCGGCGCGGGTTTGAAACGGCGGCCACCGGTGGCAGCGATAGTCCGCCGGCCAGCCTTGTCGGGGGAAGCTCGAGTGATTCTGCACCTCCTTCATCTCCGGGTGGCGGTTCCGGTTCTGGTTCCGAGCCAGATGTCACCGGTGAGGACGGGGGCGGCAATGGCGGCGGCAATGGCGGAGACAGTGGTGGCGGCGGCAACGGCGGAGACAACGGCGGTGGCGGCAACGACGATGACGAGTATGACGAAGACGATGGCGGCGATGGCGGTGGCGGCGATGGCGGTGGCGACAACGGCGGTGGCGACAATGATGACGACGACTACGACGACGATGACGGCGGTGGCAATGGCAATGGCCACGGGAACGGCCATGGCAATGGCCACGGAAATGGCCATGGAAATGGCAACGGGAATGGCCACGGCAACGGGAATGGCCACGGCAATGGCAATGGCCACGGGAATGGCAATGGCCACGGCAACGGGAATGGCCACGGCAATGGCAATGGCCACGGGAATGGCAATGGCAACGGGAACGGCAATGGCCACGGGAACGGCAATGGCCACGGGAACGGCAATGGCAATGGCAATGGCCACGGGAACGGCAATGGCCATGGCAACGGCAACGGAAATGGCCACGGTAACGGCCATGGCCACGGCCACGGAGATTGAGGCTTGAACTCTGTCCCGATGATTGCTTCCACTGGGTGCGGCCTTCCTGGCCGCACTTTCTATTGAGTGCCCTTTGCGGAACCAGTGCTTAGCGAGGGCACACCGCCAGTTCTGTGTCCAATCGCGCGGACGCCTTGGGTCGCCGGCCGAACTTGGGCGCCCATCGAGTTCAGCGGGCCCCAAGGGGCCTAGCGGCGAACGGGGCGAGGCAATAGCGCCAACGCGGCCTGTTGCAGGGATACCACAACAATTGTCCACATTGGGGGCAGCCAGCAGCCTTGATCGGGGCGGCTAGCGAGCAATCGACCGACCTGCCTCCAAGCCCCGTGACGCCATTGTGATTTTTGCCTAAGGCCAAGTCCTGCCTAAGAGTTCATTTGCTGGGATACAAGTCCACGGGAGCGCGCCGCGAGTAGTCGAACCTGGAAATGGGTCAGGATCAGTGACGCTTAACTATTTGTTAAATATCCGCTGACACCTGCGAAAATAGACGATAATGTTCTCCCATCGGGAGGCTTTAGAATTTTGTTTCAGGTGTAAAGATGAGGGATACAGTCAGAATAGCATTCGTCGATGACCATCCGGTGCTGCTCAAGGGGATGGCGGCCATATTCGACGCGGAGGAGGGGCTCAACATCGTGGCTCAGGGCGAGTCGGCGGAAGCTGCGATTGAAATTGCGGCAACCCACAAGCCGGACGTGCTGATCACGGATCTCTCCATGCCGGGAAACGTGTTCGGCGCCATCTCGGAAATATCGAGCAAATACCAGGATACGCGCGTTGTCGTGTTTACGGCGTTTTCCAGCGTGGACTCGGTTCTCAAGGCGCTCGATGCCGGCGCCACGGGCTTTGTTTTGAAGGGCGGTCGGATCGAGGAAGTGATCGAGGCCGTCGACGCCGTGATGCGTGGTGAGATGTACATCACCAAGCAATATGCCGGTCAGGTGCTGGGCGGGTTGCGCAATCGAGAAGCGCGCAATCGTCTCAACAACGCCATTCGGCTTAGCGTGCGCGAGAAGCAGATCATCGGTCACCTCATGCATGCCAGGACCAATCGCGAAATCGCCGATGCCTTGTTCATCAGTGAAAAGACCGTGAAATACTACATGAGCGGCCTGATGACCAAACTGAACTGCCGCAACAGACTTGGGGTGGTTGTTGCTGCGCAGCAAAGTGGCGGGCTAGACTGAGGGCGGCGTCGCCTCCTCGATGGGTAGCCGTACCAGCAGCCTGGTGCCGCGCCCAGGCGATGACCTGAATGAAATGCTGCCGTGAAGGGCGCGCACGCGGTTGTGCATGCCCTTCAGGCCCAGGTGGGTCTCTCCATCGCCCCTGCTTCCCGGCGTTGCGAGCCCCGGGCCGTCGTCTGCCACTTCAATCATCAGCGCATGATCATCGACCGTCACTGACAGCATTTTCTGGGCGCCGGGGGCGTGCTTGGTCGTGTTGGTCAGGCCCTCCTGGATCACCCGGTAGACACAAATCTTGAGCGCCTCGTTGACTGAATCCGGGAGTGGTTCGGGATGATACTCAACCGTTTCGCCGGTGAGGTCTTCATGGCGGAAGATGGCCAGCTTGATGGTTTCGGTCAGTGTCAGGCCGCTGATCTCGGGCAGGATCAATCCGGTTGAGACGTTGCGCAGCTCGGTCATGGCCTCCTGGGTGATGTGAATGGTGCTCTCCACCAGATTCAATGCCTCTGCCGAAGGGTCCGGGCCTTTGCGGATCGACTTCGCGGCTGCGGTGAGCCGCAGAATGGAGAGGGTCAGCAGCTGCAGGGGGCCGTCATGGATGTCCGATCCCAGCCGGCCTAAAAACTGCTCATTGGCCTCGCTGGCCCGTAATCGGCTCTGATCGGCAATCTGCCGTAGTTCCGCGGTTTCCCTTGCCGTGCGTACGGCCTGGCTATAGCGATCCCGCAATTGCCGTCGTTGAATGGCGATCGTGGTTTCTGCGCGGCGAACGATGAGATAGAGCAGGCCGACCATGAATGAGGTCGTTACTGCGACCACCGCCCATGTGGTGGCCTGACCGCTGGCCAATTCCATGGCGAGGGCGTCGGCATTTTCATAGGTCTCCGCAACCGCGATGACCTCCGAAGTCCCGCTGCGATAAAGTGGGGCATAGACTTCGGTAAGGTGCACGTTGAGCGATTTTTCGGCGGCGTTCTCGGCGCGCCGAACGCTCTCGAATTCGGTGACGATCACCCCTTTCATGGCCTCAGAAACATGCGAGGTGTCGAAGTATTGGCCGATAAGGTCTGCATTGGTGGCGTATAGGACCAGCCCGTCCGAACGCCAGATCTTGACCGAGACCACGCTCCTGGAGAGCGGGCTGTTGAGCAGGACTCCGTCCAGAGCCTGACGTGCCAGTGGGTCGAGAACCCCGCCCGGTTCCAGCGCCTGAACATGCGGCTCGACAAAGGCCTTGATGAAGTGACTGGCCTGAACGCCCGTGGCGGTAAGCACCGAGTCCTTGACCTTAATGGTCACCCATGTGCCCAGGACGGCCATCGACAGGCACAACACAACGATCGAGGTCAGCAGGTATTGGGCCGAGGCGGAGCGGGGTAACGTCTCATCGCTGGTCGAAAGTCTAGTCAACCATTGGACCAAGGTCTGGTCTCCGGACTGGACAGTTGGCAGGCAACAAAACCCGCCCATGCTCAGTATCGTGATGCACGCCAGCGAGCAACACTCACCCTCGACATTCCACAGCCGCGTCGCACGCGAGCGGCATTGCCTGAGCGGGAGGGACCGCCGGGGCGCCACAGGAGGGACCGATGGCAATCGAACTCAATCTCAATGACCTGCAGTTCATCTTGAAGCAGATCAAGATTGGTGAGGCTCATGCGAATGGTGCGGCGCTTACCGAGATCAGGCTCAATCCCCTGACCGGCGACGTGCTCACCGATGGCGCCCTCTATAATGACCAAGGCGTCTTCATTGGCGGCCCCGGATTCCCGCTGGTCGACGGTGACGGCGCCCCGATCGTCTACCCGCTCGCCATTCCCGATCCCAAGACCCCCTTCGGTATCCGTACGGTCGATGGCAGCTACAATAACCTCGTTGAGGGGCGCGAGTTCTGGGGCGCTGCCAACCAGCCGATGCCCCGGTACTTCGATCCCAATTACATCGATGGCGGGCCGGAAGCTCCTTTCGTGGGCATCACGAACACCAATTACGCCACCAACGGCAATGTGGTGGACGCCGATCCGCGTCTCATCTCCAATCTCGTCGCCGACATGAGCGTCAATAACCCGGCTGCCCTTTATGCGGCGCTGGTATTTGCCGAATCCGCAGATCCCTATGCCAACCTTGCGGCCTTGCTTGCCACAAGGGGTGCCGCCAGCGCCGACCTTACCGCGCTCGAGACCGCCCTTGCCAATGCGGAAGCGGCGTTCCAGGCGGCCGTTGCCCTCTATAATCCGGCCGATTCCTCGACCTGGGATCTGATCCAGACCCGTGGCGCCGAACTCACCGTGGCCGAGGATGCCCTGGCGGCCGCCCAGACGGCAGCGGCCAATCCGGAAGCGGCTTTCCTCGCCATGGCCAATGAGATGGGCATCCTCAACGAAGAGGGGGGCCTCATCATCCCCAACGTGGCGCCCGACGAAGGCATTTCCGCCCCGTTCAACGCCTGGATGACATTCTTCGGCCAGTTCTTCGACCACGGCCTCGACCTGATTGCCAAGGGCGGGAACGGCACTGTCTACATTCCGCTCAAGCCAGACGACCCGCTCGTGACGCACGGTCCGGACGGCATTGCCGGAACCGGCGACGAGGTGCAGCCGCAGCAGCAGTTCATGGTGCTGACCCGCTCCACCACCGTTCTGGATGCGAATGGCGTGCCGACCCAGAAGAACGTCACTACGCCTTTCGTCGACCAGAACCAGACCTACACGTCGCATGCGTCGCACCAGGTCTTCCTGCGTGAGTACCAGGTAATTGGCGGCGTTCCGGTGGCGACCGGCCGGTTGCTTGAAGGCGCCAATGGTGGCCTGGCAACCTGGGCGGATGTGAAGGCGCAGGCGCGCGATCTCCTCGGAATCCAATTGGACGACCGCGATGTTCACGCCGTGCCGCTGCTGCGCACTGATGCCTACGGCGAATTCATCCGTGGACCCAACGGCTTGCCGCTGATCGTCACCGGTATTGGCCCCGACGGCGTGCCGAATACGGCCGATGACGTGGTTGTCGAAGGCAATCTTGCCGCGCCGGTCGCGACCTTCGGCGTTGCGGTCACGATTGCCAACGCTTTCCTCGACGACATCGCCCATACGGCTGCGCCACAACTTGTCGACCCCGACCGCAATCCGGCGACGAACAACAGTGTCTGGACCACTGCTGATGGCGACGCTCTTACCGGCAACACGGTGCTGGTCAATGGCCTGGGTGTGCGGCTCGAATACGACAACGAATTGCTTGACCGTCACTTCATCACCGGTGACGGGCGCGGCAATGAGAACTTCGGCCTGACCGCGGTGCACCACATCTTCCATTCCGAGCACAATCGCCAGACGGTCATCCAGAAGCTCAAGATTTTGGAGGAAGGCAGCCTGGCCTTTGTCAATGAGTGGCTCGCTGTGGACATCAACCAGGCGACGCTCACGGCCATCAAGGACGCCCTCCATCTTGCCGTCAACAAGAACGAGTTCATCCACAATCTGGAGGACGGAAACCTGGCCACCGGCCTTGCCGGACTTAACCTGGTCTGGGACGGCGAACGCATCTTCCAGGCCGCGCGCTTCGCGACTGAAATGCAGTACCAGCACCTGGTGTTCGAAGAGTTCGGCCGCAAGATTCAGCCGGCGATTGACCCGTTCGTGTTCAATTCGGTCACCGACATCAACCCGGCCATCTTTGCCGAGTTCGCCAATGTCGTCTATCGCTTCGGTCACTCCATGCTGACTGACAGCCTGCCCAGGGCCTTCCTCCTGAACGACGCAGAGGGCACCTATGACAACAGCTTCCTGGACACTATCGACGAAGGGTTGATTGCAGCCTTTCTCAACCCCGTCGCATACAATCTCGACGGGGGCATCACCGACGAGGCCGCAGCCGGTGCGGTGGTTCGCGGCCTGACCAATGTGCGCGGCAATGCCATCGATGAGTTCATCGTCGATGCACTGCGCAATAACCTGCTTGGCCTGCCGCTCGACCTTGCAACGATCAACATCGCCCGCGGTCGCGATACCGGCATGCCGACGCTGAACCAGGCCCGCGAGCAGCTCTATGCGGCGACCGGACAAAGCTTCCTGCGCCCCTATACGAGCTGGGCGGACTTTGCCGTCGGGCTCAAGAACCCGCTCTCCGTCGTCAATTTCATCGCGGCCTACGGCACCCATACGGCTTTGCTGGCGGCGACCACCATGGCCGACAAGCGTGCCATTGCGACGGAACTGGTCTTTGGCGTCGATGCCAATGGCGTGGCGACCACGCTTGCGGGACGGAATGACTTCATCAACGGAACCGGTGCCTATGCCCCGGCCTTGGGCGGCCTCAACAATGTCGATCTCTGGATCGGCGGCCTGGCCGAAAAGATCCTGCTGTTCGGCGGCATGCTCGGCTCCACCTTTACCGCAATTTTCGAAGCGCAAATGGAAGCGCTGCAGGACGCGGACCGGTTCTACTACCTGACCCGCACACAGGGCCTCAACTTCCTCGATGCCTTGGAGAACAATGCCTTCTCCAAGCTGATCATGGCCAACACCAACCTGACCGAACCCGGTCCGGACGGCATTCGCGGCACGGCGGATGATGTGATCCGTCATCACATCGGCATCGATTCCTTCGCCAAGTATGACCTGGTTCTCGAGGTCAATCAGCAGTACCAGCAGGACTACAATCCTGACGACCCGCTGTCCAAGGACCCCAACGACATCGACGCGGTTCTGGCCGGGCTCGGTTATACGCAGGTCATGCGTGATCTGCCCGTTGCGTTCACGCAGCACTACCAGAACTACTTGCGCTATATCGGCGGCGAGCATGTCGTGCTCGGCGGTACGTCTGACAATGACGTCCTGATCGGTGACCTGGGCGACGATGCCATCTGGGGTGGAGCCGGCAACGACTTCATCGAAGGCGGGCAGGGCGTTGACCTCATCATGGGTGGCGCCGGCGACGACATCATCCTGGACGAGGGCGACGAAGGCGACTTCATCAAGGGCGATGCCGGCGATGACGTGATTGCCAGCTCCAACGGCCTGGACGTGCTGATGGGCGGCGAGGGCAAGGACGTCATCTTCGCCGGCAAGGATGACACTGAAGTGTTCGGCGGTGAGGGCGACGACTTCATCCTGGGCGGCGACGGCGTCGACTTCCTGCTCGGCAATGAAGGCGATGACTGGATCGAGGCTGGCGGCGGTTTCGACACCACGGCGGGCGACAATTCCCAGCTCTTCTTCAATTCCGACATACTCGGCCACGACGTCATGTTCGCTGGCTCGGAAGAACATGATTTCGACGGCGAGTCCGGCGATGACATCATGGTGCAGGGCGAAAGCGTCATGCGCAATGAAGGCATGTTCGGCTTCGACTGGGTGAGCTTCCAGGGCGCCCAGTTCAATGCCAATGTCGACATGCGCATCCGCATCTTCACCACGGAAGAAGCCGACATCCTGCGTAATCGCTTCGACAAGGTCGAGGCGCTATCGGGCGGGGATGGCAATGACATCCTGCGCGGCGACGATCGCGTGGCGGGTGAAGCGCCGGCCATTCCCACTGTCAACAACACCGAAACGCTGTTCTTCAAGGATGAACTCAGCCAGGCCGGCCTCAACCGGATCGAGGGCTTGCGCGAACTGCTGGGTGCTCTCGTGGCAGATGTTCCGGTGGGCAACAGCGAAGACATCGTGGCCTTCACCGGGGGCAACATCCTGCTCGGCGGTGCGGGGAGCGACACGATCCAGGGCAATGGCGGCAATGACTTCATCGATGGCAATGCCCGCCTGAACGTGCGTATTCGCATCACCGAGCCCGGAGAGGCCAACACTGCTGCCAACGAGATCTCCACGATCTATTCGCTCAAGCATGTGTTCACAGCCGTGGATGCCGCTGACCCGACCTGGATCGGCAAGTCGCTGTTCGAATTGCTGGTTGCCAGGGTCATCGTGCCCAGCCAGATGCACATCGTTCGTGAAATCATCGCTGATGACGGCAAGCCCGGCGATATCGACACTGCGGTGTTCAACGACAATCTGCAGAACGCCGACGGCAGCTTCAACTACACGATCACGCCCAATGGCGACGGCACGATCACAGTCGCCCACATCAATGTGAGCCCCATCATCGACCCCGTGACCGGCCGCGCGCTGGTCTCGGACGGCGTCGACACGGTTCGCAACGTCGAGCGCCTGCAGTTCCTCGACCAGACGATCGTGCTGACCGGGCCACAATTGTTCCTCCAACAGGAGACGAACGCCTTCACCGAGACCTTCGGCACGACCAGCTACACGACTGACGACGGTATCTGGACGGACAACTGGGTGGAAACAGGCGACGACGGCAGCTCAACCTCCGATAACGGTCAAATCCGTATCGAGAACAATCGCCTCGAGTTTGACGGGGCCAGCGTGGGGGCAGGCGACGGAGCCGTCATTCAGCGTGGCGTGGCCGGTCTGGCCAATGCGCTGTCGGCCACGGTGTCCTTCAACTACGGCGAGAATATCGACGCCGGGGAGACTGTGACCGTCGAGTTCTCGAGGAACGGGACCGATGTCCAGCAGGTGCTGGTCATCACCAGCACTTCCGGCACGAACAGTGTGAACAACTTTGCCCTGACTGGACCGTTCACCAATGCGGCCTTTATCCGGTTCACGGTTTCGGCCATGAACAATGATGCCGATGTGGCCTGGGTCGACAACCTCAGCATTGTTGGCGTAACCGCCCAGAATGTGAACTACCAGGCAACCTTTACCGAGCCGGCCACTCTGGCGAACGGGACTGATGTCCCCATAGCCAGCAACCCGCTGATCATCGAAAACGACGACATCGTTTCAGCCCGCATCGTCCTTACCAATGCCAAGCCCGGCGATGCCTTTGACATTCCGGCAAACCTTGCCGGCAATATCAACAGCAGTGTGCAGACCCTTGCTGGCCAGATCATCGTCACTCTCACCGCCGGAGCCGGCGGTGAACCGAGCGAGGCAAATTGGCAGGCTGCCCTGCAGCAGATCGAGTTCCGCAACACATCGCAGAACCCCGACCAGACCCCGCGCATCATCCAGGTGACCGTCAATGACGGCTTCCTGGACAGTGCAGTGGCCACCACTACCATCAACGTCGTCGCGACCGACGATCCTGTTGATGCGGTCAATGACGCGGTCATCACCAATGTTGTGCCTGGCACAAGCTTCCAACTGCCCAAATGGGTGCTGCTGCTCAACGATGTTGATCCCGACAACACGATCGATGTTACGGCAGTGTCGGGCCAGGCTGGCCTGACGGCGGCGCTCGGTGCGACGGCGATCACCGTCACCGACACCGGCCCAGCCAATGGCAGCTTCGTCTATACCGCCACCGGGGGACCGGCGACCGACAACGCCACGGTTAGCGTCACGTCCGTAGCGGCAACCACCACGCTCAGCGAAACCTTCGGCAGCACCAGCTACACCGACAATGACGGCGCTTGGACCGACGACTGGGTGGAAGTGGGCGACGACGGCAGCTCGACTTCGGACAACGGTCAGATTCGCATCAATGGTGGTCGCCTCGAATTCGACGTCGGCATCAATGCGGCGACCAGTGATGGTGCCTATATCCAGCGCGCCGTCGCCAACCTGGCCGGCCAAACAGTCGCCACGCTGAGCTATTCGGCAGACGCTGACTCGATGGAGACCGGTGAGACCGTCCGCGTGTTCTTCTCGCGTGATGGACAGGAAGCAAACTTCGTTCAATTGAACGAAATCACTGGAGATGGCCCGCTCACCAACTACTCGCACAACCTGACGGGCCCGTTTACTGCCAACGCAACCCTGCGTTTCGTGGTGAGCACTCTCAACAATACGTCCGACATTGTCGGCATCGACAATATCAGCATCACCTTCCCCTCGGTTGTAAACGGCACGGCCGGGAACAACATCCTGGTTGGCGATGCGGCTGGCACGATCTTCGCCGCGGGCACCGGGGACGACGTTGTCCTGGCCGGTGGTGGCAATGACACGATCGTCTGGAACGCCAACAATGCGGTCGCTGCCAGTAACACCAACAGCGATGGCCGCGACATCGTCGATGGCGGCGCAGGCGTCGATACCTTTGTCATAAACGGCAATCCGGCCAATGCCGTCGCGGAGACCTACCGCATCTACTCCCGTGCCGCAGCCGATGCGATTGGCCTGGTGGTCCGCAACCCCGATGCCGAGATCGTCATCACCCGCGGTGGCACGACCAGTGCCTCCATCATTGCCGAACTCGACAATATCGAGGAAATCATCGTCAACACCGACAATGGCAATGACGCGGTTGTCGTCATCGGCGACTTCTCGCCGACCAGCCTCCAGGTCAACACCATCACCATCAATGGTGGCGCTGGGGACGACGTTGTCGACTTCTCTGCCCTAACCTCGGCGCACCGTATCGTCTTCCGCTCCAACGGCGGCAATGACACGGTGGTGGGCACCGTCCGTCCGCAAGACGTCATCCAGCTCGCCGGTGGCCAGGACATCTCGTCCTATACCCTCACCGACAATGGCGACGGGACGCAGACCTACTCGAATGGTGTCCATTCGATCACCTTCACCGGCGCGATGCCGCCGCAGTTCCAGAATGGCCCGGCCAGCGGCAATAATCTGCTGGATGACGAGGATCTCGAGGATCTGCTCGAAATGGCCCAGAATCCGGATTTCATTCGGGATGCTTCGGGCTATGGCAACAATGTCGCCAACCCGACCTGGGGGGCGGCAGGACACCAGTTCATCCGCCTGACGGATGCCCACTATACCGATGGGGCTTCGGGCATCAGGCAGACCGCGCTCACGCCCCGTGAAATCTCCAACATCCTGTCCAACCAGGACAATGACGGGGACGGTATCGAGGAGAGCATCGTCAACGCCTTTGGTGGCACGAGCCTTTTGACCTTCTTCGGCCAGTACTTCGACCATGGCCTCGACTTCGTGGCAAAGGGCCAGCCCGGATCGGTCTTTATCGGCAATGTCGGAGCCACGCCCGTCAACGCGCCCCGGTCCAACATCGTGCCCGGCACCGGCGTCGATCCCGACGGCATCCCCAACAATGGCGATGAAATCCCGGCTCAGTATATCAACAACACCTCGCCCTTTGTCGACCAGAACCAGACCTACGGATCGCACGATGCCATCACCGACATCCTGCGGCGCTGGGAGGTGGGTACGGACGGCAACCCGGTGCAGACCGCTTATCTCCTGGCGGGTGACATCGACAAGGACGGCTATACGCTTCTGCCGACCCTGTCCGATATCCGGGCCAATTTCAGGGTGATGACTGCAGGCGGTGAACTGACTTCCGGCGATGTCTCCAACTATCAGGGGTCCGGCCAGCCGCTGCTGATCGACTTCATCCCCAAGTTCCTGCTTCTGCCCGACGGCAGTCCCAGCGAAGAGCTCGATCTCGACCAGATCAGCCATTTCTTCGTCGTCGGTGACGGCCGTGCCAATGAAAATGTGATGCTGACCTCGATCCATACGATCTGGCACCGCAACCACAATTTCTGGGTCGACGAGCTCAAGGCACGGACCAACAACGAATGGACCGAGGAGGAGTACTTCGAGGCCGCCCGCTTGCGGAACATTGCTGAATACCAGCGTGTGGTGTTCACCGAGTTCGCGACGGCTATGGCCGGCGGCTTCGACGACGAAGAAGAACATGGCTTTGAAGGCTATGATCCCAGCGTCGATGCTTCGATCTCGGTGGAATTCGCTCAGGCAGCCTATCGCTTCGGCCATTCCATGCTCAACGAGACCGTGAGCTACACTGACGAGAACGGGGCCCTGCAGGAAATCTCGCTGGTTCAGGCTTTCCTCAACCCGGCGCAGGTTGTCAATCTGGGCATCAACAACCTCCTGTCCGGCGCCATACAGGTCCAGCACCAGGCCATTGACGAGAATGTCGTCAATGCGCTGCGCAATCAGCTCGTCGGCCGCCCGCTCGACCTGGCTGCGCTCAACATCTTCCGCGGCCGCGACATGGGCATTGCCCCGTTCAACACGGTGCGGACACAGCTCTACGAGCAGACCAACCTGACGGCCCTCAGGCCCTATACCGGCTGGGCGGACTTCGCTCTGCGCAACGGCATCTCCAACGTCATGCTAGCCAAGCTGCAGCAGGCCTATCCTGATGGGTTCGAGACCATGGACCTGTGGATCGGCGGCTTGCTCGAGAAGCCCATGGCCGGCCAGCTCGGCTCGACCTTCGGCTATATCTTCCTCGAGCAGCTCAACCGGCTGCAGCACGGCGACCGGCTCTACTACCTCGAGATATTCGATGACTCGCTGTTCCGCGGCGAGGGGAATGTCACCTTCGGGGATATCATTGCCCGCAATACCGGCCTGACCGGCCTGCCGGAAAACGTCTTCGATCTGGATGGCTCAAACGCACCGGCCGATGATGACGACCACATCTTCGACAATGTCGATCCGGATGACTCGGATGACGACACCGTCGGCCAGGACGACGACAGCGACGATGACGATGAAGACGACGAAGATGACGACGAAGACGACGATGACGACTCTGACTCTGACTCTGACGACGATGATGACGACGATGATGACGAGGATGATGACTCTGATGACGACGACGACTCCGACAGCGACGACGACGATGCCGATGTCGATGGTCCTGCATCGCCCGTTGTCGGAACGCCTGCCGGCGGCGTCCTCATGGGGACATCGGGTGCCGACCTGATCTTCGGCATGGGCGGGGTCGATTTCGTCATCGCCGGGGCTGGCGCCGATATCATCCGGCTCGGCGGCGGCGATGACTTCGTCGATGCGGGTGCCGGCAATGACGTGGTCTGGGCCGGAGACGGCGATGACGATGTCCTGGGCGGCGATGGCAACGACATGCTCTATGGCGATGCCGGGAATGACTGGATCTCGGGCGATGCAGGCAATGACCTGATCGACGGAGGAGCAGGCGACGATGACCTGTTCGGTGGTGATGGCAATGACACCTTCATCGGCCGCATAGGCGACGGCAACGACTATATCGATGGCGGCGCCGGGATCGACACGCTCGACCTAGGGTCTCTGACTCAGGCGGTGCATGTGAACCTGGGCACGGGTATCGGTGGCCGTGGTCATGTCACCGGCGCGCAGTCAGGCACCGATACGCTCTACGGCGTGGAGAACGTCACGACCGGGTCTGGCAATGACACCATCGTGGCCAGCAATGCCGTCAACATCATGGACGGCGGCGCCGGGGAAGATGTGTTCGTGTTTGGCAGCGCCGCCGCTGCCGATGGCGATACGATCCTCAACTTCGAGGCCGGCGACAAGGTGGACCTGTCCGGGATGCTTGCCGGCGGGAACAGCTTCACCCTGGTGAATGGCACCCCCGCCGCCGGACAGATCACAGTGACCCACGAAGTGCGGGAGGACGGCGAGTACACGGTTGTGACCGGCAATGTCGATGGAGGTGATGCGGACTTCCGCATTTCCATCACCGGTAACCACAACCTGACGTCTTCGGACTTCAACCTCTGATCCGTCCTTGCCCGACCGGCGCTCCTGCCGGTCGGGCTTTCCGCATTTCGTGAGGGTCACAAAATGGCCAAGCCGGCTTCCAGCAAGGCACTTGCCGAACAACGCAATGACGCGATGCTCAAACATGAGTTCAAGGGCATCGGCGTTTTTCTCTTTTGGATTTCAGGCATCATCAACGTGCTGGCGCTGACCGGCTCGTTCTACATGCTGCAGATCTATGACCGGGCCCTGACCAGCGGTTCCGTACCCACGCTTGTCGCGCTCTCTGTACTCGCTGTCGGGCTCTATCTCTTCCAGGGTGTGTTCGACATCATCAGGTCCCAGTTGCTCGTGCGAATCGGCGCCAAGATCGATCGCATCCTGTCTCCCATCGCCCATCGTGTAAGCGTGGACATGCCGCGTTTCGGCTTTTCGACCAGCGAAGCGCTGGAGCGCGGTCGGGATGTCGATACGCTGCGCACCTTCATGGGCAGCCAGGGGCCGATGGCCCTTTTCGACTTGCCCTGGGTGCCGCTCTACATTCTCTTCGTCTACTTCCTGCACCCGGTGCTGGGGGCGGTTACCCTTGGTGGCGCGGTCGTGCTGACGCTGCTCACTGTCTGGACCGAGATCAAATCCCGCAAGCTCGCCAATGCCGCGCACCAGGCCAATATTGCCCGCAACGCGATTGCGGATTCCAACGCCCGGAACTCCGACATCATAAAGGCCATGGGCATTTCAGATCGCGCGGTAGGCCGCTATACCAAGGCCAATTCCGAACATCTGGTCCTTCAAACCCAGGTGACGGACGTCACCGGCACGTTCAGCGCCATCTCGCGCGTGTTGCGCATGCTGCTGCAGTCGGGCCTGCTTGGCCTGGGTGCCTATTTCACCATACAGGGGCAGATGTCTGCCGGTGCCATCATCGCGGTTTCGGTCGCTGCCTCGCGCGCACTGGCCCCGATCGACATGGCTATCGGCAACTGGAAGGGGATGGTGACGGCGCGCCAGGCCTACAAGCGCCTGCGCGAAACCATGGTGGCTCTGGCCGACCTGCCCGAGCCCATCGATCTACCGGCGCCGAGCAAGTCGATCCGGGTGGAAAAGATCACCGTGGCCGCGCCGTCCTCGGGGCAGATCCTGCTCACGGAAGTGGGGTTTGAAGTCAAGGCCGGGGAGGGTGTCGCCGTTATTGGCCCGAGTGGCGGCGGCAAGACGACGCTGGTTCGCGCCATCACTGGCATCTGGCCGGTCTTGCGCGGCTCGGTGCGCCTCGACAATGCCGACCTGCCGCAATGGAAAGAAGAGGTTCTGGGCCAGTATGTGGGGTATTTGCCCCAGGAAGTGGCCCTTATGGACGGCACCATCGTGGAGAATATCTCCCGCTTCGCCCCCAAGCGCGACGGCAAGGGTGTAGTTGCCGCGGCGATGGCAGCCGGCATTCATGACATGATCGTGCGCCTGCCTGATGGCTACGACACCCAGCTCGGGCCTCAGGGCACGGCCCTATCCGCCGGTCAACGACAGCGGATCGGGCTGGCCCGCGCGCTCTATGGCGATCCCTTCGTGGTGGTGCTGGACGAGCCCAATGCCTTCCTCGACACCGAAGGCGAGCAGGCTCTCAACAAGGCCATTGCCGGGATCAAGCAGCGCGGGGGCATCGTCATCGTCGTAGCCCATCGGCCCAGCGTGCTCGAGCAGGTTGAACTGGTCGCGGTCATCCAGGCTGGCAAGCTCACTGCATTCGGACCTAAGGCGCAGGTGCTGGGACTGCAGGCAATCCCCGAGCGGGGCAAGCCGGAAGTGCAGCCGGTTCGCGCAGCGGAGTGACAGGCCATGTTGATCGACGTCAAAACCTCGCATGAACCGGAACCCAAAGGCGCCAAGCGGTTCGAGTTCAAGACTGCTGAGCGCCTGACCCGCTTGCCGGCCTACTTCGCGCTGATGATTGTGGGCATTGCCGCCTATATCCGGTCGATCACTGCCGTACAGGCCAGCAGCCCCGAGATGGGCGGTCGCGCCGGAGACAAGGACGGCAATGCCGGCCAACCCCGAGAGGGACAGATCGCCCAGATCGATAATCTGGCTGCCTCGGGCGTCGATACAAGCGAAACCGGCAGCATCAACGATATGGGCGGTCGGCGTGGTCTCGGGCTCGAGCCCGGCAACCCTTGGCCGGCATCCTTCGTGGTGCCTGATTTTCCGAGGTTCCATTTCGTCGAGCCCAGCTTCCTTCCGTCAGGGCCACGTGCCTTTTCGCCGGCAACGTTGATGAGTTCGCCGGTCAACGACAATTCCAGCGCCCCGTCTGGCGGTAATCGGGGCTTCGGCGAGTCGCCAGTCGTCATAAGTGGCCCCGATCCGGTCAGCTCCGAAAATGACAATGAAGGCGGAATTGGAGATACCGACGATGACGGGGACGACGACGGCAACGGCAATAGCGGCGGTGGAGGGCCGGGCAACCGGGCGCCGGTTGTCATGGGACCGGTACGCCTCAACGACGTTTTCGCCGGCCAGGTCATACTGATCACCCTGATCCATCTTCTGCGTGGCGCCTATGATCCGGATGGTGACCCGCTTTCGGTCGAAGACGTCGTAATCAGCGGTGCCAAGCTGGTCGCGTCTGCTGACGGCTGGCTGCTACAGACCGAACCCGGCATGGTCGGTCCGATCATCATGACCTACCGCGTGACCGATGGTGAAGCCTGGGTCAATCAGGAGGCGATCCTGGAAATCGTGCGCAAGGTCCTGGCGCTCGGCGACGACGATGACGTGATCGTTGGATCACCCTTCGATGACGACATCTTTGGCCGTGGCGGCCATGACATCATCGATGCCCTTGGTGGCAATGATCACGTGGACGGCGGCGATGGCGACGACCACATCAATGGTGGCGACGGCGACGATGTCCTGATCGGCGGCCTGGGCAACGACGTGATCTTCGGCGGAAACGGCGATGACCTCATCCGAGGTGGCGAGGGTGATGATCGCCTCTTTGGCGAGGCCGGCGATGACACGATCTTTGGCGAAGCCGGCAATGACTACATCGAGGGCGGAGATGGCAAGGACCATCTCGATGGTGGCGATGGCGATGACGTCATCTATGGAGGAGATGGAGTCGACCGGCTCCTCGGTGGCGCTGGTCATGACTTCCTTGATGGCGGCGACGGCAATGACCTGCTCGAAGGCGGGGCGGGCGACGACACGCTCAGGGGCGGAGCGGGCGATGATGTCCTCGTTGATGGCGAGGGTGATGATGAGGTCTATGGCGAAGCCGGCAACGATACGCTGGTGGCTGGTGCCGGCGACGACTCCATGGATGGCGGCGAGGGCTTCGATACGCTCGACTTCTCCGCTGCCGAGATGGACATGGTCATCGATGCGGTCGGCGGCAGGAGTTACAGTGAGGAATTAGGCACGGATAGTTTTTCCAATATGGATGCCCTGATCGGCGGCCAGGGCAATGACCTGTTCGTGGTGGGCGGGACGGCGTTTGTGCTGTCCGGCGGCGGTGGCAAGAACACGTTCGTCTTCGAGGTCACCCAGAATGATCCTGCTCTGAGCGACTATGTGGTGCACAAGATCCTGGACTTCGTTGTTGGGGACCGGGTGCGGGTTCGCGATTACGACCTGGACAGGGAGGCTCGCGACGCCGAGCGAGACCTGTTCGAGTCCATCTATGGGGACGACAAGGACGACTGGCTGCAGTCCGACGTGCCTCTCCAGATCTTGCATGAGCTCATCGACAATGAGGACTGGACGATCATCATTGCCGACCTCAACGGCGACAACATCTACGACCTGGCGGTCAACATTCAGGGCGTGATGCTCCTCCCGCCCGACAATCTTGCCTGACCCGTAATGCGTGAGGGACATTCACTATGACGACGATTGATGCCGCAGGACTTTTCGAGTCTTCCTCTGCATCCGATCACGGCCGCAAGCCTGGCGATCCAGCGGCGTTCTCGATGCGTGGCCGCGTGATCTGGGGGACGCTTTTTGCCGTGGCCCTGGTTGGTGGAATCGGCGGCTGGGCGGTGACCGCCAAGCTCTCGGGCGCCGTGATCGGGCAGGGGACTGTGCAGATCGACGAAGATCTCAAAGTGGTTCAACATGTCGATGGCGGCGTGGTGCGGGACATCGCGGTGCGCGTGGGTGAACGGGTGACGCAGGGACAGGTATTGCTGCGGCTCGATGCGACCCAGGCCCAGGCAGAACACGCCATTCTCAGCGGCCAGATTGTCGAGCTCGAGGCCCGGCGTTTCCGGCTGCTGGCGGAACGCGACAATCTGACAGGCCTCGACGTTCCGGTCAGCTTTGCCGCCGAGAACCCGCTTGGGCAGGTTGCCATCGATGAGGAAACCCAGCTCTTCGACAGCAATCTCGCCTTCCGCACAACCCAGCTCGACCAGATGCAACTGCAATTGAGCCAGCTCCATCAGGAAATCATCGGGCTCGAAGCCCAGCAGGCCGCCAATGCCAGCGAGTTTGAACTGGCCAGCGCCGAGCGCGCGCGGTTGCGCGAGCTGGCATCGGGGCAACTGGTTGAAACCTCGCGCCTCACTGCCGCCGAGCGCGACACGGCACGGCTCGAAGGCCAGATGGGCGAGGTGGACGCGGCCATAGCCCGTGCCCAGTCGCGCATCAGCGAACTGCAGTTGCGGATCATGGGCATGGACAGCGACCGGCGCACGGTTGCCCAGCGCGAATTGCGGGCTGTCGACGCGCAATTGGCCGAACTGCGGGAGCGGCTCAACGCCGCCACGGCGCGTCTCGCCCGCGTCGACATCGTCGCGCCGGCGTCTGGCGTGGTCAATGAGCTCAATGTCTCCACCCTGGGCGGTGTGGTCTCGCCGGCCGAGCGCCTGCTGACCATCGTGCCCGACGATGCCGACCTCACCATTGAGTTCCGCGTCGCCGTGACCGATATCGATCAGGTCACTGTCGGCAAAGAAGCGACCCTGCGTTTTTCGGCCTTCAATCAGCGCGTTACGCCGCAGGCCGATGGGGTGGTGACGCGGGTGGCGGCGGCCGCGCAGGTCGATCAGGCCACTGGCCAGAGCTACTACACCGCCGATGTCGAGGTCATGGATGGGGCTGTCGACGTGACCCAACTGGTTCCCGGCATGCCGGTGGAAGTCTTTGTCCAGACTGAGGAACAATCGGCCATCGCATACTTCATGAAGCCGTTCACAGACCAGGTCTCGCGGGCCTTCCGGGAGGATTGAGACTCTATTGGGTCTGGCGCTGGTCGAGCAGGCGGATGTCGGCGTATAGCTCCGATGCGGTTTCCGCCTGGGCCGCTTCAACCGCCGCGGTCAGTGCGATGAACATTTCAACGCTCCGGGCGCGGTAGGCTGCGCCGGGCATGGCGCGGTCACGGGTCAGCGCCAGGGCCAGAGTCAATTCCACCACGCCCAGTATGGAACGGAGCAGGGGGTCCCGGCCGGCCTCCGCGATCACCGCGTGCACTTCCAGGCAGGCCAGCCCGAACTGCTCGAGACTGTCCCCCGATGTTTCCATCTGGTGGCACCAGTATTTGAGAAGGCGCACATGCTCTGCCGTGCGGTACCGGCTGGCGAGCGCGATCGTCGGCGCTTCCAGGGCCGCGCGGACCCGGAACAGGCTTTCGTAAAGCTCCGGATCGGGCGGGGCATGGAAATGCCAGGCCAGGACCTGCGGGTCGAAGAAGTTCCAGCGGCTCTTGGGCGAAACACGGGTGCCGACCTTGGGCCGGGCCTCGACCAGACCCTTGGCTTCGAGCGTCTTCAGCGCCTCGCGCAACACCGTGCGCGAGACGCCGTATTGCTCCATCATCACAGCATCGCTGGCCAGGACGGAGCCGATCGGAAAGTGACCGGCAACGATGGCGTTACCGATTTCATTGATGACGAAATTGTGGAAGTTGCGGGCAGCGCGCCGCCCCGACAGCGAGCGGATGAGGCTGCCGGTCTCGATCATGGCCGCGCATTCCCGGCGCTAACGGTGGGGCCAGGCATGACCCGCGCCGAACGCAAACCCAACATTTATGACGCTTTCTCTCCCTGGGCGGAGGCTGCAAAGATCAGCCGCTGCAGAACGATGAACAGGAACAGCAGCGCACCGATGACGATCTTGGTCCACCAGCTCGACAAGGTCCCGTCGAAAATGATGTAGGTCTGTACCAGGCCCAGTAGCATGACCCCGATGAATGTGCCCAGTACGAAGCCGTATCCGCCTGTGAGCAGCGTGCCCCCTATGACCACGGCGCTGATGGCGTCGAGTTCGACGCCGACCGCGGCCAGCGGATAGCCGGCCGAAGTATAGAGAGAGAAGACGATTCCCGCCAAGGCGGCGAGGACCGAAGACAGCATGTAGACGCCGATCGTGGTCCGGGCAACCGGCACGCCCATCAGCGAGGCGGATACGGTATTTCCGCCCAGCGCATAGACATAGGAGCCGAACTTTGTGCGATGCGCGAGCAGCGCGCCCAGGATGAAGACTGCGACCATCAGCAGGCCGATGAAGCTCAGGCGGCCCCCGCCCGGAAGGCGGATGATGAGTTCGGAGATCCAGCGGTAGAAATCGTGATTCACCGGCACGGAGTCCTGGGTGATGACCGAGGCCCCGCCGCGTGCCAGGAACATGCCGGCCAGCGTGACAATGAAGGCCGGCACCTGCAGGTAGTGGATAGCGAGACCCATCACCCCTCCGAAGACAGCCGCTATGGCCAGCGCCAGGGCGAAGGCCGCAACAGGGTGCCAGCCGGCCCAACTGATCAGGACGGCGATCAGCACCCCGGTAAAGCCGATCACGGCGCCCACCGACAGGTCGATCCCACCCGACAGGATGACGAAGGTCATCCCCACAGCCGCAATGCCCAGGAACGCATTGTCGGTGAGGAAATTGCCCAGCACGCGGGTCGAGAACATCGAGGGGAACTGCATCACCGCAAGGGCATAGGCGATGGCGAAGATGATGGCGGTGGCCATCAGCGGGCGCAGGCTGCGGCTCATTTGTGGGCCTCCCGGGCCGGGACGCGTACCGGGACGATCCGGCTCGCCAGCGGGGACTGGATGACGAGCACAAGGAAGATCAGGGCCGCCTTGACGATGAGGTTGAATTCAGGAGGGAAGCCGGACACCAGGATGCCGGTATTCATGGCCTGGATAATGAGGGCGCCGACCACGGCAAGTGGTACCGAGAAGCGTCCGCCCAGAAGCGACGTGCCGCCGATCACCACCGCCAGAATGGCGTCGAGTTCCAGCCAGAGCCCCGCATTGTTGGCGTCGGCGCCACGGATATCGCCGGCGACAATGATGCCGGCTATCGCGGCGCAGAAGCCGGAAAGGCCATAAACCAGCACAAGCAACATGCGGCTGCGGATGCCTGCCAGGCTCGCCGCCGCACGGTTGACGCCAACCGCCTCGATGAAGAGGCCGATCGCGGTGCGCCGCACGAGAAGCGTCACCAGAATCAGTAGGACGAGGGCAATTACCATGGCCATGGGCAGGCCGAGGAAGGATCCGGTGCCGATGAAGATGAGCACGGGATCGGTGAAGGTGACAATGAAGCCTTCGGTGATGAGCTGGGCAATGCCGCGCCCCGCCACCATCAATACCAAGGTGGCAACGATGGGCTGGATGTCGAGCACGGCCACGAGAAAGCCGTTCCACAAGCCACAGAGAAGGCCGACGGCGAGCGCGGCGGCAACGGCGACAGGTGCTGGATAGCCGGCCACCACCATTGTCGCTGCCACCGCGCCCGCCATGGCCATCACCGCGCCGACCGAAAGGTCGACGCCCTTGGTGGCGATGACGCCCACCATGCCGATGGCCAGAATAGCCACCGGCGCGCCCCGGTTGAGGACGTCGATCAGGCTGCCAAAGAGCCTGCCGTCCTGCCAGGTGATCCGGAAGAAGTTGGGAAACAGCAGCCAGTTGATCAGCAACACGCCCACCAGGGCGATCAGTTGCGGATTGGCCAGAAGACCCAGGAAACGCCGCGTCATGCCACTTCCTCGTCGCGGTGATTGGCGATCGCCTGCACGATGACGCCGGGATTAATGTTTTCGCCGCTCAGTTCCGCCACCATTTCGCGGTCGCGCATCACCACGATGCGCGAGGAATAGGCGACCACTTCGTCTAGCTCGGAGGAGATCACGACCAGGGCGAGGCCCTCGTCGCGCAGCCGGTTGATCGTGCGCACGATCTCGGCATGGGCGCCGACATCGATGCCGCGGGTCGGCTCATCGAGAATGAGGAATGCCGGGTCCGTTGCCAGCCAGCGCGACAGGATGACCTTTTGCTGGTTGCCGCCGGAGAGGAGTTTGACCGGCATGTCGAGCGAGGCGGCACGGATGTCCATGGCTTCCCCGAAGCGGCCGGCAATCTCCATCTGTTCGTCGCGATTGAGCGCGCTGAACCAGCCAAGCTTGCCCTGGAGGGCGATGATGATGTTTTCGCGCACCGAAAGGTCGCCGAAGATGCCTTCCGCCTTGCGATCCTCGGGGCAGAAGCCAAAGCCGTGGGCGATCGCATCGGTGGGCCTTGCAATGCTTGCCGGCTCTCCGGCAATCGCGAGGGTGCCTTCATCGGCGGCGTCGGCGCCGAACATGATACGCGCCATTTCCGTGCGTCCGGACCCCAAGAGGCCGGCAACGCCGATTACCTCACCCTTGTGGATGGTGAGGTTGAACGGATGCACGCTGCGCTTGCGGCCGTAATTGGCGAAATCGAGCAGGACTTCGCCCATGGGGCGGGCGTCCTCGACGCCAGTCGCGCCGGAAAAGGCGACGTCCTTGCCCAGCATCAGCCGCACGACATCGGTGCGGGTCATGTCGTTGAGGGCACGCGTATCCACCAGCTTGCCGTTGCGCAGGATGGTCACGCGGTCGGAGATGGCGAAAACCTGGTCGAGGAAATGGGTGATGAAGACTACGGCGAGGCCCTGGGCCTTGAGGTCGCGGATGATCTCGAACAGGCGCTCGACCTCGTTGCGGTCGAGGCTGGCGGTGGGTTCGTCGAGGATAAGGACCTTGCCCGAAAGCTCGACGGCCCGGGCAATGGCGACGATCTGCTGGACCGCCACCGAATGGGCGCCCAGTTCGCTCGACGGATCGAGATCGAGGCCATAGCGCTTGAGGATGACGCGGGCGTCGCTTTCCATCTTGCGTCGGTTGACGAGGCCGAAGCGGGTCGGCTGGTGTCCGAGGAACAGGTTTTCCGCCACCGATCGATTGGGGAGGAGATTGACCTCCTGGTAGACGGTACCGATACCGTGGAACTGGGCCTGCTGGGGATTGTCGAGATGCACTGGCGAGCCGTCGACCAGCACGTCGCCGCCGTTGGGCTGGTAGGCGCCGGTCAGGATCTTGATGAGGGTGGATTTGCCCGCGCCGTTCTCCCCGAGCAGGGCATGAACCTCTCCGGCCTTGAGGCCGAAATTGACAGCGTCGAGCGCAACATGATTGCCGAATATCTTGACGATGCCGCGCGCTTCCAGCGCGTAGTCGGTGTCGGTCATTGCCCCTCTCCCCCAGGTTACCCCACCCTTGGTCCCTCCCCACAGGGGGGAGGGAGACGATGAACACAAGCGCTGCGGTCTTTCGCCTCCCTCCCCTGGATGGGAAGGAAATGAGGGTAGGGTGGAGCCACACTAACCGGCCCCACCCCAATACGACTATATCTTATTAGTAGCCCAGGCCCTTGCGGCGCTCGTATTCACCCTCAGGATCGTCAGCCGCCGTGTACAGCTTGGATTCGGTGATGATGAACTTCTCCGGCATGGTGCCATCGGCCCAGTAGGCTGCGAGGGCATCAAAGGCGGGACCGGCCATGTTCGGGGTCAGCTCGACCGTGGCATTGGCTTCGCCGGCGGCAATGGCGGTGAAAATGTCGGGCACGGCGTCGATGGAGACGACGAGGATATCCTCGCCCGGCTTCAGGCCGGCATCCTTGATCGCCTGGATGGCACCGACGGCCATGTCGTCATTGTGGGCATAGACCGCGCAGATGTCGGCGCCGCCATTGGACGACTTGAGGAAGGCTTCCATGACTTCCTTGCCCTTGGAGCGGGTGAAGTCACCGGTCTGGCTCTGGGTGATGGTGATGTTGGCAGCGCCCGCAATGCCTTCTTCGAAGCCCTGCTTGCGGTTGATGGCGGGGCTGGAGCCAACGGTGCCCTGCAACTCGACGACATTGCAGTTCTCGCCGGCCACTTCATTGACCAGCCATTCACCGGCCACCCGGCCCTCGAGCACCTGGTCGGACGCAACCGAGGTCAGGTAGAGGTCTTCCGGCGCGTCAATGCCGCGGTCGAGCAGGATGACCGGAATCTCGGCTTCCTTGGCTTCGTTCAGCACGTCTTCCCAGCCAGTGGCAACCACAGGGGCGACGAGGATGGCGTCGACGCCCTGGGCGATGAAGCCGCGGATGGCCTTGATCTGGTTTTCCTGCTTCTGCTGGGCGTCGGCGAACTTGAGATCGACGCCACGTTCCTCGGCCTGCTGCTTGGTGACCGAAGTTTCCGCCGCGCGCCAGCCCGATTCCGAACCGATCTGCGAGAAGCCGATGACCTTGCCCGAAATGTCCTGCGCCAGGACAGCAGCAGATAAGGCGGTAGCGAGGCCTGCCGCGAGGGCAAGCTTGGTAATGATGCTCACAATGAAATCCTCCCAATGGTCGCCCGGCGTATTCGCTTCAGGCGATGAGGGGACGCTATTATAAAGTACTATTATATGTAAAGTGAGAATGTAACGATTTCGAAATTATCGTGGGTTGGCGCAAAAATCCATTATAAATCAGGCATATAGCGACCCTCACATGGTCCGCGCGGGTTTGGCTGGGCATTGGAGATTTACACTCGAACGCCGTTTTCAGCCTGTGGTTTGAGCGGGCAGGGCGGCTTTGCCCGAACTCCATGACGGTCAGACAAATCCTGGACATTGAGGGGTGACTTGCCCATCGAAGGCCGCGCCGATGACGCGACCAATTTCCACCGCACCGCAAAACAGGCCCCTTGCATCGAGCGGGCTTTGCCATTAGACACGGGCTCGCCTGAAGGGGTTTAGCTCAGTTGGTAGAGCATCGGTCTCCAAAACCGAGGGTCGTGGGTTCGAGTCCCCCAGCCCCTGCCAGGCACTAGAAATCCTGGTCGTCGAGCTTTGGCTCCGATCTCGTTTCCCTCGCATTCGCAGTCCGGACCAGCGAACCGACAAGTGCTGTCGTGTGGAAAAATGCCAGTCCCCGGCGGGGGTTGGGAGTGCATGGGAACCGGGGACTGACGTTGGAGGTCGCAGGAAGCTGATCCTGCGAGAGCAATAACGTCGCTGCCCCGCAAAAGTTGCCGGCATCAACCCGATAAGAACTTATTTTCAGTGTTTTGACTGGGCCGGCGCGGCTGGCTTGATCTGGCTACTCGGCGGCGGCGGGCAGATGGGCCACGTGCCGGGCTTTCAGCCTGTTCAACTGGTGTGCAGCATGCGCCAGGAGCGCGGTACGCGCCTGTTCATGGGGCACCGTTCCGCAGTCAGCTTTCACCGGCAGGTTCAGGCCGTACTCGGTCACATTGCCCATGAACCCCTCGCGTATGCGAACGCGCACGGCTCCCGTGAGACGCCCCTTGATGGTCCGGTGGGGACCAAAATGCAAAAGTTGGCAGCCGATAACCTCGAACGACATCGCTCCCTCCACGAGCTTTGCCACATTCCGGGCACAATTCATCCAACGACAGCCGGAGCGGTCGCGCAAGTGCATTTCGGCCACTTTTGCACTTATGCTTTACAGGGATGTGAAACTGGCGGTTGCGGCGCGTCCATGATTCTGTTTGCCGCCCTGTTGCAATCCGCAGCCAAAGCCTCTAGATAGCCCGTCTCTAGCCGTGCGGGATTCCTGCGCGGCCTTTGGTTTTGCACCAAGATACGAAGTAGATTTGCCCATGGCCCGCACGAACCCAGTCCAGTTTCTCCAGCAGGTTCGCTCGGAAGTCAGCAAGGTCACCTGGCCTGGTCGGAACGAGATCGTCATTTCCACGATCATGGTCCTGGTCCTTGTCATTCTGGCCAGCCTGTTCTTCCTTCTCGCGGATCAGGTCATCTCCTGGTTCGTGTCCTTGATGCTGTCGATCCGCTAGTCGGGTCATTTTAGAAAAGATATTGGGAGCGGCGACCCTTTATGGCCAAGCGCTGGTACATCGTTCAGGCGTATTCGAACTTCGAGCGCAAGGTGGCGGAAGATATTCGCCTCAAGGTTGCGCAGAAGAAGCTCGAGCACCTGTTTGAAGACGTGATCGTGCCGACCGAGAAGGTCGTGGAAATCCGTCGCGGCCGCAAGGTGGACACCGAGCGCAAGTTCTTCCCGGGCTATGTCCTGGTGAAGATGGACATGACCGACGAGGCCTTCCATCTCATCAAGAACACCCCCAAGGTCACTGGTTTCCTCGGCGCGGACAACAAGCCCATGCCGATCTCGGAGAGCGAGGCCATGTCGATCCTGCAGCAGGTGCAGGAAGGCGTGGATCATCCCAAGCCCTCCGTCAGCTTCGAAGTGGGCGAGAACGTGCGCGTGTCGGACGGTCCCTTTGCCAGCTTCAACGGCGTCGTCGAAGAGGTGGACGAAGAGCGTTCCCGCCTCAAGGTCGAGGTCTCGATTTTCGGTCGCCCCACTCCGGTGGAGCTCGAATACGGTCAGGTCGAAAAGGTCTGACCGCCCTGACCAGCCTCGGCTGGTCGGAAACCCGTGGAAGGGGATGGCGCTTTGCCGGCGTCAGGAAACCGCACCACGGCTCAACTGCCCCTCGGGGCACAACGAGGATAGAAAATGGCTAAGAAAGTCGTTGGCTACGTAAAGCTGCAGGTTGCTGCTGGTTCGGCAACCCCGTCTCCCCCGATTGGCCCGGCACTGGGTCAGCGCGGCCTGAACATCATGGAATTCTGCAAGGCCTTCAACGCGGCCACGCAGGAGATCGAAAAGGGTGCTCCGATTCCGGTCGTGATCACCGCCTATGCCGACAAGAGCTTCACCTTCGTGATGAAGCAGCCGCCGGTGACCTACTTCATCAAGAAGGCCGTGAACCTCAAGTCTGGCTCCAAGCTTCCGGGCAAGGAATCGGCTGGCACGATCACGCAGGCTCAGCTGCGCGAAATCGCCGAGAAGAAGATGGTTGATCTCAATGCTGACGATATCGACGCTGCCGTGTCGATGATTGCCGGCTCCGCCCGTTCCATGGGCATCCAGGTCGAGGGCTAAGAATTATGGCAAAGATCGCAAAGAAGGTCGCCAAGGCCCGTGAAGGCATTGACCGCAACAAGCTCTACGGCCTCGAAGAAGCCGTGAAGATGGTCAAGGCCCGCGCCTCGGCAAAGTTCGACGAAACCATCGAAATCGCCATGAACCTGGGCGTCGACCCGCGCCATGCCGACCAGATGGTCCGCGGCGTGGTCAACCTGCCCAACGGCACCGGCAAGACCGTTCGCGTCGCCGTGTTCGCCCGCGGCGCCAAGGCTGATGAAGCCAAGGCCGCCGGTGCTGACATCGTCGGCGCCGAAGACCTGCTGGAAGTCATCCAGGGCGGCAAGATCGATTTCGATCGCTGCATCGCCACCCCGGACATGATGCCGCTGGTCGGTCGCCTCGGTAAGGTCCTGGGCCCGCGCAACCTGATGCCGAACCCCAAGGTCGGCACCGTGACCATGGACGTCAAGGGCGCCGTCGGCGCTGCCAAGGGCGGCGCCGTGGAATACCGCGTCGAGAAGGCTGGTATCATCCATGCCGGCATCGGCAAGGTCTCGTTCTCGGAAGAAGCGCTTCTGCAGAATATCAAGGCCTTCACCGACGCTGTCGTGAAGTCCAAGCCGGCCGGTGCCAAGGGCACCTATGTCAAGAAGGTCGCCGTATCCTCGACCATGGGCCCGGGCGTCCATGTCGAGCCGTCCTCGGCTATCTAATTCAAGAATTCCGGGCGGTTCGCCGCCCGGTTTCATCCCTCCCAAGGGAGAGATGTAAAAGTCCTGTCCGAGACTGCCGGCCGGCGTCATGCCGTTAATTCCGAATGGAGCCAGCAATAGACGGGGTGAGACCCAATTCCGGGCCGAATGGCTCATACGGGTTGCGGTTCGAACCTAAGCCAGTTGCCCCTCGCGGGCACTCGGTTGGCAGGCACTAACCGTTGTTCCCCGGTCCCAAAAGGGCAGGGGGCAGCAATTGGCAATGGTCCTTTGGCACAAGCCTTGGGGCTAATTTGTGGAGACTAGCTTTGGAAAGAGCGGAAAAGAGTGCAGTCATTGCCTCGCTCCAGGAAGCCCTCGCGGGCGCTGGATCGATCGTGGTTGCGCACAATACCGGCCTGACCGTCGCTGCGTTCACTGACCTGCGCGTGCAGGTCAAGAAGGCTGGCGGCAAGGTCAAGGTCGCAAAGAACCGCCTTGCCAAGCTCGCTCTGAAGGAAACCGATGTCGCTGACATTTCGGCCCTGTTCACAGGTCCGACCGTCATCGCCTATGCGGAAGATCCCGTCGCTGCGCCCAAGATCGCAGCGGCCTTCGCCGAGAAGAACCAGAAGTTCGTCATTCTCGGTGGTGCAATGGGTTCGACCGCTCTGGACGCCAATGGCGTCAAGGCGCTGGCGACCATGCCGTCGCTCGATGAACTGCGCGCCAAGCTCGCAGGCCTCGTCAAGCAGCCGGCACAGAACATCGCTTCCATCCTCGTGCAGCCGGGTGCGGGCATTGCTCGCGTCCTCAAGGCTCATGCGGAAAAGAGCGAAGCGGCGTAAGGCCGTTCCAAACTAACTCAACATTCGAAACCGAACCCAAACTGGAAAGAGTATAAAATGGCTGATCTCGCCAAGCTCGTAGACGACCTCTCGGCCCTGACCGTTCTGGAAGCTTCCGAACTGTCCAAGCTCCTGGAAGAAAAGTGGGGCGTTTCCGCCGCCGCTCCGGTTGCTGTTGCCGCTGCTGGCGGCGCTGCTGCCCCGGCCGCCGCTGCTGAAGAAAAGACTGAATTCGACGTGATCCTGGCCGCCTTCGGCGACAACAAGATCAACGTCATCAAGGAAGTCCGTGCCATCACCGGCCTGGGCCTGGGCGAAGCCAAGGCTCTGGTTGAAGGCGCTCCGAAGGCCGTCAAGGAAGGCGTGTCGAAGGCTGAAGCCGAAGACATCAAGAAGAAGCTGGAAGATGCCGGCGCCAAGGTCGAACTGAAGTAATTTCAGTTAAGACTTGAAAAATGCGAGACGGCGCTGTATGTGCCGTCTCGCTTTTCCGTTTTCTACGGAATGATTCGCCAGGGCCGATTGGATGGGTCTAGGCGCCAATTTGCGGAAATATATGACGAATTTGGATGTCGCGGGCAGCTTGAAGCCTCTGATGACCTCGCCGTGGGCTTGCCTGCGTGCGGGGCTTTAGTCGCTGATCACACTGCTGTGATCGTGTTTTTCGGGTCGAAAGCACGATTGAGCGCCGTCTGGTGACCCATTGAATTGACTACCAGGCATATATCCCGAGCGCCGACGGCTGATAGTCGGGTCTTTGGATATCTGCCTCCGAGACTAGGTCGTGCGGACAGTTGAGTCAGAGCGCGGCGAAAATGGCGGTTTTTCGAGAACCGGAGCGGCGCGTACGTTTGGGTACGTGAGCACCGGAAGCGCAGAAGACCGTCGTTTGCAGCCCGCTGTGACCAACTGAATGTGCGGCCCAAAGCAAAAATGGAGCGCCACGCCGGCAGGTGAGGGCGCGATAACCAGAAACAGGAGCTTTCATGGCTACCACGTTCAACGGCCGCCGCAAGGTTCGCAAGTCCTTCGGTTCCATCCGCGAAGTCACGGAGCTGCCCAACCTGATCGAAGTCCAGAAGGCTTCCTATGATCAGTTCCTTCAGGTTGCCGAGCCCAAGGGTGGCCGGCCTGAAGAGGGTTTGCAGTCCGTGTTCCGGTCGGTCTTCCCGATCACCGACTTTTCGAACACCGCAAGCCTCGAATTCGTGCGCTACGAATTCGAGCAGCCCAAGTATGACATCGACGAGTGCCGTGCGCGCGACATGACGTTCGCTGCCCCGCTCAAGGTGACGCTGCGCCTGATCGTGTTCGAAGTGGATGAGGAAACCGGCGCCCGCTCGGTCAAGGACATCAAGGAGCAGGACGTCTATATGGGCGACATGCCCTTCATGACGCCCAACGGCACCTTTGTCGTCAACGGTACCGAGCGCGTTATCGTCTCGCAGATGCACCGTTCGCCGGGCGTGTTCTTCGACCATGACAAGGGCAAGACCCATTCGTCGGGCAAGCTGCTGTTTGCCGGCCGCATCATCCCCTATCGTGGCTCCTGGCTCGACATCGAATTCGACGCCAAGGACATCGTCTATGCGCGTATCGACCGTCGCCGCAAGATTCCGGTCACTTCGCTGCTCAAGGCGCTGGGCATGGATGCCGAGGAAATCCTCGACACCTATTACACCAAGCTGCAGTACGAGAAGACCGAGAAGGGTTGGCGCGTTCCCTACGATGCCGAGAAGTGGAAGGGCGCCAAGCCGACCCACGACCTGATCGATGCCAAGACCGGCGACGTCGTTCACGAAGGCGGCAAGAAGCTTTCGGCCCGCCAGGCCAAGAAGCTGGCCGAGAACGGCCTGACCCACCTGCTCGCCGTCGACGAAGACCTCTACGGCATGTATGTCGCCGAAGACCTGGTCAACCTCAAGACCGGTGAGATCTATGCCGAAGCCGGTGACGAGCTCGACGAAAAGCTGCTGACGAACCTCGTCGGCAAGGGTTTTGACGAGCTGCCGATCCTCGATATCGACCACATCACCATCGGCGCCTATATCCGCAACACGCTGGCCGTGGACAAGAACGAGAGCCGCGAAGACGCGCTGTTCGACATCTACCGCGTCATGCGTCCGGGTGAGCCGCCGACCGTCGAAACCGCCGAAGCGATGTTCCAGTCGCTGTTCTTTGACGCCGAGCGCTACGACCTCTCTGCCGTTGGTCGCGTCAAGATGAACATGCGCCTCGAACTCGATGCGCCCGACACCATGCGCACCCTGCGCAAGGAAGACATTGTCGAAGTCGTTCGCACCCTTGTGGACCTGCGCGATGGCCGCGGCGAAATCGACGACATCGACAACCTGGGCAACCGCCGCGTCCGTTCGGTCGGCGAACTCATGGAAAACTCCTACCGCCTTGGCCTGCTCCGCATGGAGCGTGCCATCAAGGAGCGCATGAGCTCGGTCGAGATCGACACGGTCATGCCGCAGGACCTGATCAACGCCAAGCCGGCTGCTGCCGCCGTGCGTGAATTCTTCGGTTCCAGCCAGCTCTCGCAGTTCATGGACCAGACCAACCCGCTCTCGGAAGTGGCGCACAAGCGTCGTCTCTCCGCGCTCGGGCCGGGCGGTCTGACCCGCGAACGCGCCGGCTTCGAAGTGCGTGACGTGCACCCGACCCACTATGGCCGTATCTGCCCGATCGAGACGCCGGAAGGCCCCAATATCGGCCTGATCAACAACCTGGCCACCTATGCGCGCGTCAACAAGTACGGCTTCATCGAGACGCCGTATCGCAAGATCGTCGATGGCAAGCTGACCGACGAGGTCGTCTACCTGTCGGCCATGGAAGAGGCCAAGCACTACGTCGCCCAGGCGAACGTGAAGTTTGCGCCGACCCTTGAGCTCCAGGACGATCTGGTCGTGGCCCGCCACGCCGGTGATAACGGCCTGACGCCCAAGGAAAACGTCGACCTGATGGACGTTTCGCCCAAGCAGATGGTCTCGGTTGCCGCTTCGCTCATCCCGTTCCTCGAGAACGACGACGCCAACCGCGCCCTGATGGGCTCGAACATGCAGAAGCAGGCCGTGCCGCTGCTGCGTGCCGAGGCCCCCTTCGTGGGCACCGGCATGGAGCCGGTCGTGGCCCGTGACTCGGGCGCTGCGATCGTTGCCAAGCGCACCGGTATCGTGGACCAGGTGGACGCCACCCGTATCGTTATTCGCGCAACGGAAGAAACCGATGCGTCGAAGTCGGGCGTCGACATCTACAACCTGATGAAGTTCCAGCGTTCGAACCAGTCGACCTGCATCAACCAGCGTCCGCTGGTCGTCGTCGGTGACCACATCAACCAGGGCGACATCATCGCCGACGGCCCGTCGACCGAACTGGGCGATCTCGCTCTCGGCCGCAACGTGCTCGTCGCCTTCATGCCCTGGAACGGCTACAACTTCGAAGACTCCATCCTCCTGAGCGAAAAGATCGCCATGCAGGACGTCTTCACCTCGATCCACATCGAGGAATATGAAGTCATGGCCCGCGACACCAAGCTTGGTCCGGAAGAAATCACCCGCGACATTCCGAACGTTTCGGAAGAAGCGCTGAAGAACCTCGATGAAGCCGGTATCGTACACATCGGTGCTGAAGTTCAGCCGGGCGACATCCTCGTCGGCAAGATCACCCCCAAGGGTGAATCGCCGATGACCCCGGAAGAAAAGCTCCTCCGCGCCATCTTCGGTGAGAAGGCTTCGGACGTCCGCGATACCTCGCTGCGTGTGCCCCCGGGCGACGCCGGCACCGTCGTGGAAGTCCGCGTCTTCAACCGTCATGGCATCGACAAGGACGAGCGCGCCATGGCCATCGAGCGCGAGGAAATCGAGCGCTTGGCCAAGGACCGCGACGACGAACAGTCGATCCTGGACCGCAACGTCTATGCCCGTCTCAAGGAAATGCTGTTCGGCAAGGCCGCGACTGCAGGTCCGAAGGGCTATGTCGTGGGCACCAAGCTCAATGACTCGATCTTCGAAGGCCAGCCGCGCTCCAAGTGGTGGCAGTTCGCCGTCGAAGACGACAAGGTCATGACCGAGATGGAAGCTCTTCATGCCCAGTATGAGGAGAGCCGTCGCCTGCTCGAACAGCGCTTCATCGACAAGGTGGACAAGCTGCAGCGCGGTGACGAACTGCCGCCGGGCGTGATGAAGATGGTCAAGGTCTTCATCGCCACTAAGCGCAAGATCCAGCCGGGCGACAAGATGGCCGGCCGTCACGGTAACAAGGGTGTGGTTTCGCGCATCGTTCCGGTTGAAGATATGCCGTATCTCGAAGACGGCACTTCGGTGGACATCGTGCTTAACCCGCTCGGCGTGCCGTCGCGCATGAATGTCGGTCAGATCCTGGAAACCCATCTGGGTTGGGCCTGTGCCGGCATGGGCAAGAAGATCGACGAGATGGTCCGGGCCTATCATGCAAAGGGCGACCTCAAGCCGCTCCGCACGGAAATCCAGACCCTGTTCGCCAATGACGAGACCATTACCGATCTCGACGACGACGGCATGATCCGTCTGGGCGAGCACCTCTCCAAGGGTGTTCCAATCGCGACGCCGGTCTTCGATGGTGCCAAGGAAGCCGACATCGTCGTGATGCTCGAGCGGGCAGGGCTGAAGTCCTCGGGGCAGTCGACCGTGTTCGACGGCCGTACCGGCGAGCAGTTCGACCGCCAGGTGACCGTGGGCTATATCTACATGCTCAAGCTCGATCACCTCGTGGACAACAAGATCCACGCGCGCTCGATCGGCCCGTACTCGCTCGTTACCCAGCAGCCGCTGGGCGGCAAGGCGCAGTTCGGTGGTCAGCGTTTCGGCGAGATGGAAGTGTGGGCGCTCGAAGCCTATGGCGCCGCCTATACCTTGCAGGAAATGCTCACCATCAAGTCGGACGACGTGGCGGGGCGTACGAAGGTCTACGAGGCCATCGTGCGCGGCGACGACACCTTCGAAGCGGGCATCCCTGAAAGCTTCAACGTTCTGGTCAAGGAAATCCGGTCCCTCGGTCTCAATGTCGAACTCGACATGCGGGAAGAGGAAGATCCGAACCAGGCCGAAGCGGAGCTCGCGCCTCCTCAGGAAGCGGCGGAATAATCCGGCACTTCCAGTTTCCAGATCATCACCCGTTCAGGATCCGTTCATTAGCGAGGTCCTGGATGGGTAGAGGAGAGAATAGATGAACCATCATTCCCACGTCATGGACCCGTTCAACCCGGCCGTCCCCGTGCAGACTTTCGATCAGATGAAGATCTCGATCGCGAGCCCCGAGAAGATCCTTTCGTGGTCCTACGGCGAAATCAAGAAGCCAGAGACCATCAACTATCGTACGTTCAAGCCCGAGCGTGACGGCCTGTTCTGCGCCCGCATCTTCGGCCCCGTGAAGGACTACGAATGCTTGTGCGGCAAGTACAAGCGCATGAAGTTCAAGGGCGTCATCTGCGAAAAGTGCGGCGTGGAAGTCACCCTCTCGCGCGTTCGCCGTGAGCGCATGGGCCATATCGAACTGGCCGCGCCCGTCGCCCACATCTGGTTCCTGAAGTCGCTGCCGAGCCGCATCGCGCTGCTGCTCGACATGACGCTCAAGGATATTGAGCGCATCCTGTACTTCGAAAACTATGTCGTTCTCGATGCCGGCCTCACGCCCTTCACCCAGCATGAACTGCTGACCGAAGAGCAGTTCCTGGACGCCCAGGACGAGTATGGTGCCGACAGCTTCACCGCCAAGATCGGCGCCGAAGCCATCCGCGAAATCCTGCTCGCGCTCGATCTGGAAAAGATCGCTGCAGACCTGCGCGTGGAAATTGCCGAGTCCACTACGGAACTTAAGCCCAAGAAGCTCGCCAAGCGCTTGAAGATCGTCGAGCAGTTCATCGTTTCGGGCAACAAGCCCGAATGGATGATCATGACCGTCATTCCGGTGATCCCGCCGGAACTGCGTCCGCTCGTCCCGCTCGATGGCGGCCGCTTCGCGACCTCCGATCTCAACGACCTCTACCGTCGTGTGATCAACCGCAACAACCGCCTCAAGCGCCTGATTGAGCTCCGTGCCCCGGACATCATCATCCGCAACGAAAAGCGCATGCTGCAGGAAGCCGTGGACGCGCTGTTCGACAACGGCCGCCGTGGCCGCACCATCACCGGTGCGAACAAGCGTCCGCTCAAGTCGCTCAGCGACATGCTCAAGGGCAAGCAGGGCCGGTTCCGCCAGAACCTGCTCGGCAAGCGCGTGGACTATTCGGGCCGTTCGGTCATCACCGTGGGTCCGAACCTGAAGCTCCACCAGTGCGGCCTTCCCAAGAAGATGGCGCTCGAGCTGTTCAAGCCCTTCATCTACTCGCGCCTGGAAGCCAAAGGCTTCTCGTCGACTGTGAAGCAGGCCAAGAAGCTGGTGGAAAAGGAAAAGCCGGAAGTCTGGGATATCCTGGACGAGGTCATCCGCGAGCACCCGGTTCTTCTGAACCGCGCTCCGACGCTGCACCGTCTCGGCATCCAGGCTTTCGAGCCGATCCTGATCGAAGGCAAGGCCATCCGCTTGCACCCGCTCGTCTGCTCGGCGTTCAACGCCGACTTCGACGGTGACCAGATGGCCGTGCACGTTCCACTGTCGCTCGAAGCGCAGCTGGAAGCGCGCGTGCTGATGATGTCGACCAACAACATCCTGCATCCCGCCAATGGTCAGCCGATCATCGTGCCGTCGCAGGACATCGTTCTGGGTCTCTACTATCTCTCGCTCATGAACGAGGGTGAGCCAGGCCAGGGCATGGCGTTCGGTTCCTATGCGGAACTCGAGCACGCGCTCGACAACAAGGTCGTCACGCTCCACACCAAGATCAAGGCTCGCGTTCCCGCCTGGGACGCGGATGGCAAGCAGACCACCGAGATCGTGGAAACGACTCCTGGCCGCATGCTGATCGGCCAGATTCTGCCGCTCAACCCGGCCGTGCCGTTCGCTACTGCGAACCAGCTGATGACCAAGAAGATGATCTCCAAGATGATCGACACCGTGTATCGCGGTTGCGGTCAGAAGGAGACGGTCATCTTCTGTGACCGCGTCATGCAGCTCGGCTTCAAGAATGCCTGCGACGCCGGTATTTCGTTCGGCAAGGATGACATGGTCATTCCTGCGTCCAAGTACACGATCGTGGAAGAGACCCGTAAGCTGGTCGAGGAATTCGAGCAGCAGTACAATGACGGCCTGATCACCCAGGGCGAAAAGTACAACAAGGTCGTCGACGCCTGGGCCAAGTGCGGCGACAAGGTTGCCGAAGAGATGATGGACGCCATCCGTACCGTCCAGATCGACGCGGAAACCAAGCGCCAGAAGCCGATCAACTCGGTCTACATGATGAGCCACTCCGGTGCCCGCGGTTCGCCGGCCCAGATGAAGCAGCTCGCCGGCATGCGCGGCCTGATGGCCAAGCCGGATGGCTCGATCATCGAGACGCCGATCACCGCGAACTTCAAGGAAGGCCTCAACGTTCTTGAGTACTTCAATTCGACCCACGGCGCCCGCAAGGGTCTGGCGGATACGGCTCTGAAGACCGCGAACTCGGGTTACCTGACCCGTCGTCTCGTCGACGTGGCGCAGGACGCGATCATCGTGTCGGAAGATTGCGGCACCGATCGCGGCCTCACCATGGAATCGATTGTCGATGCCGGCCAGGTCGTGGCTTCGCTCGGCCAGCGTATCCTGGGCCGCACCACTGCGGACGATGTGTTCCACCCGATTTCGGGCGACCTCATCGCTCCCAAGGGCACGCTGCTCGAGGAAAAGCATGTCGACGTGATCGAAGAGGCCCGTATCCAGTCGGTCCGCATTCGTTCGCCGCTGACCTGCGACATGCGCCAGGGCTGCTGCGCGGCCTGCTACGGTCGTGACCTTGCACGCGGTACGCCGGTCAATATCGGTGAAGCTGTCGGCGTTATCGCCGCCCAGTCCATCGGTGAACCCGGCACCCAGCTCACCATGCGTACGTTCCACATCGGTGGTACCGCGCAGGTGGTCGACTCCTCGTTCCTCGAGGCTGGTGCAGAAGGCAAGATCGAGGTTCGCAACTCGAACCTCGCGACTGTCGAAGGCGGCAAGCAGGTCGTCATGGCCCGTAACGTGGCCCTCGCCATCGTCGATGCCGACGGCAAGGAACGTGTTGTCCACAAGGTGACCTACGGCTCCAAGCTTCTGGTCAAGCAGGGCGACACCGTTCGTCGCGGCCAGCGTCTGGCCGAATGGGACCCGTACACTCGTCCGATCCTGGCCGAAGTCGAAGGCGAGGTCCTGTTCGAGGACCTGGTCGATGGTGCTTCCGTTGCGGAAAACACCGACGAGGCCACCGGCTTCACCAAGCGTGTGGTCATCGACTGGCGCGGCAACCAGCGCGGTGAGGTCCTCAAGCCCGCACTCGCCATTGCCCGCGGCGGTTCGGTTGCCAAGGTGGAACGTGGCGGCGATGCCCGTTACCTACTCTCCGTCGACGCGGTTATCGCCGTCGAGCCGGGTGAGAAGGTTGCCCCGGGTGACGTTCTCGCCCGTATTCCGCTCGAAAGCGCCAAGACCAAGGACATCACCGGCGGTCTGCCGCGTGTGGCCGAGCTGTTCGAAGCCCGTCGTCCGAAGGATCACGCCATCATCGCCGAGATCGATGGGACCATCCGCTTCGGCCGCGACTACAAGAACAAGCGTCGCGTCATCATCGAACCGTCCGAGGCCGGTGCCGATCCGGTCGAGTACCTGATCCCGAAGGGCAAGCCGTTCCACCTGCAGGAAGGTGATGCGATCGAAAAGGGTGAATACATCCTCGATGGCAACCCCGCTCCGCACGACATCCTTGCTATCAAGGGCGTCGAGGAACTGGCGCGCTACCTCGTGAACGAGATTCAGGAAGTGTACCGTCTGCAGGGCGTTCTGATTAACGACAAGCACATCGAAGTGATTGTCCGCCAGATGCTCCAGAAGGTCGAAATCGTGGATCCGGGTGAGTCCGGCCTGCTCAAGGACGAGCAGCTCGACAAGCTCGACTTTGACGAGCTCAACGACACCCTGGTCTCCGAGGGCAAGAAGCCTGCAACCGCCAACCCGGTGCTGCTCGGCATCACCAAGGCGTCGCTGCAGACCCGCTCCTTCGTGTCGGCTGCCTCGTTCCAGGAAACGACCCGCGTCCTCACGGAAGCTGCGGTTTCGGGCAAGGCGGACCTTCTCGAAGGCCTCAAGGAAAACGTCATCGTCGGCCGTCTCATCCCGGCCGGTACCGGTGCCGGTATCACCCAGGCCAAGCAGATCGCCTCCAAGCGCGACGATCTCATTCTGGAAGAACGCCGCCGCCAGGCCGAAACGGTGCAGATCGCTGCGCCGGCCGCCGAGTAGTCGGCTAAGCAGACTTGAGTTGGGAGAGGGGGCCATCAGGCCCCCTTTTCTTTTCGGGTTCCTTGTCAAGTCGGGAGCAGGGATACCTTCTCGGCTAGCACTTAATTTTTCCGGAACGCTTGACCCAGACCGCCAAAAATGGAATGCTTGTTTCGTAGCGGCCAAAATTAGAACGTATTGACTATTTGGGCTCGCTGTTCACGAGGGAGGAAATCGATGAACATTCTGAGGAAGGGCCTTGCGGCCCTGACCGTAGCTGCCATTGCCCTGCCGGTCGCAGTACTGCCGTCCTATGCGGACGGGGAACGCTTCGTGCTAGTGTCCCACGCCCCGGATTCTGACAGCTGGTGGAATACAATCAAGAACGCCATCACCCTTGCGGGCGAGCAGATGGGCGTGACAGTCGAATACCGCAATCCGCCTACTGGTGACCTTGCCGACATGGCGCGCATCATCGAGCAGGCGGCCGCGTCCAATCCAGACGGCATCATCGCCACGATTGCGGACTTCGACGTGCTCTCCGGCCCGCTGTCGGATGCGGTGGCGCGGGGCATCCCCGTGATCACCATCAATTCCGGCACGCAGGAGCAATCCAAGGAGATTGGTGCACTCCTTCACGTCGGCCAGCCTGAATACGATGCCGGTTTCGGTGCCGGCGAACGCGCCAAAGCCGCCGGCGTCACCAGTTTCCTCTGCGTCAATCACTACATCACCAACCCGGCCTCCGTGGAGCGGTGCCAGGGTTTTGCCGACGCCTTGGGTGTTGAACTGGGCAGCCAGATGATTGACGCCGGCCAGGATCCCGGTGAAATCCTGTCAAAGGTCCAAGCCTACCTGCAGACCAATCCCGATACCAATGGGATCCTGACCCTGGGCCCTACCTCGGCTGAGCCGACCATTGCGGCTCTGGATGCCTCGGGTAAGAGCGGCGCCATCTTCTTCGGCACCTTCGACCTTTCCGAGCAGATCGCCAATGCCATCAAGGCGGATGTCATCGACTTCGCGATTGACCAGCAGCCCTACCTGCAGGGTTATCTGCCGGTTGTGTTCCTGACCAATCTGTCGCGCTTCGGCGTCATTCCGGGCAACTCCGTCAATTCCGGTCCGGGTTTTGTCACCAAGGACAATATCGCCTTGGTCGAGGAATATGCGGGTACCTACCGCTAGGGTTCCCCGGGGTCGCGCCCAGGCGTGACCCCAATTTCTATGGTCGGAAGCCGAAATGGCCATTTCGACGCGAGGGAAGTTTCCATGTCAGAACAATCTACGGCAGTGCCGCAAGGTGATGAACGCTTGCGCAAACAGTCCCGCTTGCGGCGGGCCTTTGTCCGACCCGAACTGGGAGCCATGACGGGAGCGGTTCTCGTTTTCGTCTATTTCGCGATTGTAGCGGGCGGTTCGGGGATGTTCGCAGCCGATGGCATCATGAACTGGGGTGTTGTTTCCGCCCAGTTCGCCATCATTGCCGTTGGGGCCTGTCTCCTGATGATCGCTGGTGAATTCGACCTCTCCGTGGGGTCGATGATCGGCTTTGCCGGCATTGTCATTGCGCTTCTCAGCGTGCATCTGGGCTGGCCGATGTGGGCAGCGATCATCGCGGCCTTTGTGGTGGCCATGCTCATCGGCGCTCTCAATGGCTATCTGGTCATCAAGACCGGCCTGCCGTCCTTCATCGTGACCCTTGCTTCGCTCTATATCCTGCGCGGTCTGACAATCTACTTCTCAATCGCAACGACCCGGCAGACGATCATCGGCGGTGTGCGCGAAGCAGCGCAGGGTGACTGGCTGGCCGGACTGTTCGGGAGCAAAATCCTGGGCTTCATCTTCGTCTGGCTCGCAGACATGGGCTGGATCGCCACGTTCCAGGCCGGAAACAGGGCCGGTCAACCGGTTGTCGACGGCATCCCCATGCTTATGGTCTGGGCGCTCGCCCTCATCGTCTTTGCGCACATCCTGCTCACGCGCACCCGTTTCGGCAACTGGATCTACGCTTCGGGTGGCGACGCCAAGGCAGCTCGCTATGTCGGCGTGCCCGTCGATCGCGTGAAGATCACCATGTTCGTTTTCTCCGCCTTCTGTGCGACGATCTTCGCGACCTGCCAGGTGATGGAATTCGGCTCCGCCGCTGCCGACCGTGGCCTTCTCAAGGAGTTCGAGGCCATTATCGCCGTGGTCATCGGTGGAGCCTTGCTCACTGGTGGTTATGGCTCTGTCATCGGAGCAGCGCTTGGAGCGCTGATTTTCGGCGTCGTTCAGCAGGGACTGTTCTTTGCCGGCGTGGAAAGCTCGCTGTTCCGCGTGTTCTTGGGCGTTATCCTGCTGCTGGCGGTGATCCTCAATACCTACATTCGTCGCCTCATAACCGGGGAGCGCTGAGCCATGGCCGACATACCCCTTATCGAACTGATCGATATCAAGAAGCAATTCGGACCGGTCGTCGCCCTCAATGGCGTCTCCGTCTCGGTGATGGCGGGGGAGTGCCATTGCCTGCTCGGTGACAATGGCGCTGGCAAGTCCACATTCATCAAGACCATGGCAGGCGTGCACAAGCCGACTTCGGGCGAGATCCGCATCAATGGGCAGAAGGTGGAATTCAGTACGCCGCGCGACGCCATGGCGGCGGGAGTTGCCACGGTCTATCAGGACCTGGCGATGATCCCCCTCATGTCTGTCACCCGGAACTTCTGGATGGGCCGGGAACCGCGCAAGGGGATATGGCCATTCCAGTTCCTCGATATGGATCTGGCCAATCGCGTGGCCTTGGAAGAGATGCGGCGCATGGGCATAAGCCTGCGCGAGCCCGACCAGGCGGTCGGAACGCTGTCCGGGGGCGAACGGCAGACCGTGGCAATTGCCCGTGCCGTCTACTTCGGGGCCAAGGTCCTGATCCTGGACGAACCGACCTCCGCCCTTGGGGTGCGGCAGACCGCAAATGTCTTGGCGACCATAGATCGGGTCCGAAAGACAGGCGTGGGCGTGGTCTTCATTACCCACAACGTCCGCCATGCCATGGCGGTCGGAGACCGCTTCACTGTGCTCAACAGAGGAAAGACGCTGGGTACGGCCAAGAGGGGTGATCTCAGTCCCGAGCAATTGCAGGACATGATGGCCGGTGGCGCTGAACTGGCCGAATTGAACACGTCCCTTGGCGGCACGGTATAGGGGATGGGTGCTTTATCATGACCGACACGATCGGCGTCGGGCTTATCGGCACCGGCTATATGGGGAAGTGCCACGCGCTGGCATGGAACGCGGTTAAGCCGGTTTTCGGGGAGGGACCGCGGCCACGCCTCGTTCACCTGGCCGAGGCGGACGCCGATCTTGCCCGGCAGCGAGCAGCAGAATTCGGGTTTGAACGGGCCACCGGGAACTGGCGTGAGTTGGTTGCTGATCCTGATGTCGACGTGGTGTCGGTGACCACGCCCAATGCATTTCATGCCGAGATGGCAATTGCAGCCCTCGAAGCTGGTAAGCACGTGTGGTGCGAGAAGCCGATGGCGGTAGGCTTCGAGGAAGCGCAACGCATGGCGGCGGTGGCCAAGGCAAGCGGACGGATCGCAATCCTCGGATACAACTACATTCAGAATCCCCTGGTTCGGCGCATCGGTGACCTGATCAGCGCCGGGGCCATCGGTAGGGTCAACCATGTTCGTCTGGAAATGGACGAGGACTTCATGGCTGATCCGGAGGCGCTCTTCTACTGGAAGAGCGATGCCAGTTCCGGGTACGGAGCCCTGGATGACTTTGCCGTTCACCCGCTCAGTCTGCTCCACAGTCTGCTGGGACTGCCCAGGCGGGTGTTTGCGCACCAGTCCAGGCCCTATGTGGATCGTCCGGTTTCCGGAGGAGGGCGCCGCGCGGTCGAGACGTTTGACATCGCCAGCGTCCTCTTCGAAGTGGCTGACGGCATCAGCGGCCTCCTGTCCGTTAACCGGTCTGCCTGGGGGCGTAAGGGACGAATTGCCGTACAGGTCTTCGGGTCTGCCGGCAGCATCCTGTACGATCAGGAGCGGATGAACGAACTACAGGTCTACCGCGCCGGTGGCGCCTCGGAAGATCAGGGGTTCACCAGCGTGCTGGCCGGCCCGCAGCATGCCCCTTACGGTCGATTCATCCCCGCTCCTGGTCATGGGCTGGGCTTCAATGACCTCAAGGTCATCGAATGCCATGAGCTCATCAGGGCTATCGAGGGCAGGGATGCCAGGGTCATCGACTTCCAGACCGGGCTGGCCATCGAACGGGTTGTCCATGCCATGGCGAAAAGCCACCACGATCAGACCTGGATAGAAATCGCCTGACTGCGATCTTCGATCCGAACGGATTTGTGACAAACCGTCCAACGGCCGGGCGGGGTGCGGGGAAGGGGTGTTGCCCGAAACGCAAGGGTCTCCTTCGGATTTTTCACGAAAGAATCCTTGACGGGGCGAGTCTTCGGCACTAAACAGCGCCTACCTTAGCGGTCGGTCGTGGTTGCCACACCGGGTCCCTGCCATCTTGCGCGGGAATCCAGGGCGATCAAACACACTGTCGGGTAGTTAGACGAAGCAAATCCTTGTGCGCATGACTGCTGCCGAAAGGCGGGTGGTCCGCTGCAATTGGGGCGCTGCCGAATCCCTCGGGGTTTCGGGCATGCGCCGCTTTGGTTTGCTTGTGTAGACCGAATAACCTTTTGGACGATGGAAAGAGCGCAATGCCCACCATTAATCAGCTGATCCGCAAACCACGCGCCAGCAAGCCAAAGCGGAACAAAGTTCCGGCCATGGAAGCCAACCCGCAAAAGCGCGGCGTCTGCTCCCGTGTGTACACCACGACCCCGAAGAAGCCGAACTCGGCTCTGCGCAAAGTGGCCAAGGTTCGCCTGACCAACCAGCGCGAAGTGATTTCGTACATTCCTGGCGAAGGTCACAATCTGCAGGAGCACTCCGTTGTGCTCATCCGCGGCGGTCGCGTGCGCGATCTGCCGGGCGTTCGCTACCACGTGCTCCGCGGTGTCCTCGACACGCAGAGCGTGAAGGACCGCAAGCAGCGCCGGTCCAAGTATGGCGCGAAGCGTCCGAAGTAAGGAGATATTGAGCGATGTCCCGTCGTCACCGCGCCGAGAAGCGTGAAGTTATTCCCGATCCCAAGTTCGGCGATCTGGTCGTTTCCAAATTCATGAATTCGCTCATGAAGGACGGCAAGAAGTCGGCTGCCGAGTCCATCGTCTATGGCGCCTTTGACATTGTCGAGAGCAAGACCAAGCAGGACCCGATCACCGTATTCCACGGCGCCCTGGACAACATCCGTCCGGCCGTTGAAGTGCGTTCGCGCCGCGTTGGTGGTGCGACCTATCAGGTTCCGGTTGAAGTCCGTGCCGACCGTCAGCAGGCCCTTGCTATCCGCTGGCTGATCGAATCCGCCCGCAAGCGTGGTGAGAACACCATGCGCGAGCGCCTTTCGGGCGAGCTCATGGATGCCATGAATGGCCGCGGCCAGGCCGTCAAGAAACGCGAAGACACGCACCGTATGGCTGACGCCAACCGTGCCTTCTCGCACTACCGCTGGTAGTAGGAGCGCCCAATGGCACGCGAATACCCGATCAATCTGTATCGTAACTTCGGCATCATGGCTCACATCGATGCTGGCAAGACGACCACGACCGAACGCATCCTCTACTACACCGGCAAGTCCCACAAGATCGGCGAAGTCCATGACGGCGCCGCTACCATGGACTGGATGGAGCAGGAGCAGGAACGCGGCATCACCATCACCTCGGCCGCCACCACGACCTTCTGGAAGGATCGTAATGGCACGATGCACCGCTTCAACATCATCGACACTCCCGGCCACGTGGACTTCACCATCGAAGTCGAGCGTTCGCTGCGCGTGCTCGACGGTGCCGTCGCGCTGCTGGACGCCAATGCCGGCGTCGAGCCCCAGACCGAAACCGTCTGGCGCCAGGCTGACAAGTACCACGTTCCGCGTCTGATCTTCGTCAACAAGATGGACAAGATCGGTGCCGACTTCTACCGCTGCGTGGAAATGATCGGGACCCGTCTGGGCGCCAAGGGCGTTCCGGTGCAGCTGCCGATCGGCGCCGAGAATGAGTTCAAGGGCGTTGTCGACCTCATCGAGATGAATGCTCTTGTGTGGCGCAACGAAGAACTCGGTGCCCAGTGGGACGTCGTGGAAATCCCGGCCGACCTCAAGGACAAGGCCGTCAAGTACCGCGAGCAGATGATCGAGGCCGCCGTCGAAATGGACGACGCCGCGATGGAAGCCTATCTCGAAGGCGAAGTGCCGAACAACGACACCATTCGTCGTCTGCTCCGCAAGGGCGTCGTCGAGACCAAGTTCTTCCTGGTCTTTGCTGGTTCGGCCTTCAAGAACAAGGGCGTTCAGCCTCTCCTGGACGGCGTGATCGACTTCCTGCCGTCGCCGATCGACGTGCCCGCCATCCAGGGTATCGATGCCCGTACCGAAGAGCACATTGAGCGTCACGCCGACGACAATGAGCCGCTTTCGATGCTGGCCTTCAAGATCGCCAACGACCCGCATATGGGCTCGCTGACCTTCTGCCGCATCTATTCGGGTCACCTCGAAGCCGGCATCCAGCTGGAAAACACCACCAAGGGCAAGCGCGAACGCGTCGGCCGCATGTTCCAGATGCACGCCAACAGCCGCGAGCAGATCACGGAAGCCTTTGCCGGCGACATCGTGGCCATCGTCGGTCTCAAGGACACCACCACTGGTGACACCCTGTGCCCGTCGAACTCGCAGGTTATTCTCGAGCGCATGATCTTCCCGGAACCGGTTATCGACATTTCCGTCGAACCGAAGTCCAAGGCCGACCAGGAAAAGATGGGCCTCGCCCTCAACCGCCTGGCCGCGGAAGATCCGTCCTTCCGCGTCAAGACCGACGAGGAATCGGGCCAGACCATCATCTCGGGCATGGGTGAACTTCACCTCGACATCATCGTCGACCGCATGCGTCGCGAGTTCAAGGTCGAGGCCAATGTTGGCCAGCCGCAGGTTGCGTATCGTGAAACCATCACGCGCAAGACCGAGAAGGACTACACCCACAAGAAGCAGTCGGGTGGTTCGGGCCAGTTTGCCCGCATCAAGTTCACTGTCGAGCCGGGTGAAGTCGGCAAGGGTCTTGAGTTCGTCAACGCCATCGTTGGCGGCGCGGTGCCCAAGGAATACGTCCCTGGCGTGCAGAAGGGTCTGGAATCGGTCATGGGCGCAGGCCCGCTGATCGGCTTCCCCGTGGTTGACGTGAAGGTCACTCTGACCGACGGCGCCTACCACGACGTGGACTCCTCGGTGCTGGCCTTCGAAATCGCAGCGCGCGCGGGTTTCCGTGAAGCCCTGCGTGAAGCCGGTCCGAAGATCCTCGAACCGATCATGAAGGTTGAAGTTACGACGCCGGATGAGTACATGGGCGACGTCATCGGTGATTTGAATTCCCGTCGTGGGCAGATCCAGGGCACTGAAAGCCGTGGTGTGGTCCAGGTCGTGAATGCATTTGTGCCGCTTGCCAACATGTTCGGCTACGTGAATTCGCTTCGGTCGATGAGCCAGGGTCGCGCCAACTACTCGATGGTGATGGATCACTACGAGCAGGTGCCGCAGGCCGTCGCCGACGAAGTCCAGGCCAAATACGCCTAAAAACAGCGCAAGCTACTAAAAACTCAACTGTATGTCGGCCTTTGCGCTGACGAATTTGGAGAAAAGCGATGGCGAAGGAAAAGTTTGCTCGCACCAAGCCGCACTGTAACATCGGCACCATCGGTCACGTTGACCATGGCAAGACCTCGCTGACCGCAGCGATCACCAAGGTCCTGGCTGAAACCGGCGGCGCCACCTTCAAGGCGTACGATCAGATCGACGCCGCTCCGGAAGAGAAGGCCCGCGGCATCACCATCAACACCGCTCACGTCGAGTACGAGACCACCAACCGTCACTACGCTCACGTCGACTGCCCCGGCCACGCCGACTATGTGAAGAACATGATCACCGGTGCTGCCCAGATGGACGGCGCGATCCTGGTCGTGTCGGCTGCCGACGGCCCGATGCCGCAGACCCGCGAGCACATCCTGCTCGCCCGTCAGGTCGGTGTGCCGGCTCTCGTCGTGTTCCTGAACAAGTGCGACATGGTCGACGATCCGGAACTGCTCGAACTGGTTGAGCTCGAAGTCCGCGAACTGCTCAGCTCGTACGAATTCCCCGGCGACGATATTCCGATCATCAAGGGTTCGGCTCTGGCCGCCCTCGAGAATTCGGATCAGAAGCTCGGCCACGACGCCGTTCTCGAGCTGATGGCTGCCGTTGACGCCTACATCCCGCAGCCGGAACGTCCGGTTGACCAGCCCTTCCTGATGCCGATCGAAGACGTGTTCTCGATCTCGGGTCGCGGCACCGTGGTCACCGGCCGTGTCGAACGCGGTATTGTCAAGGTTGGCGAAGAAGTCGAGATCGTCGGCATCAAGGCCACCCAGAAGACCACCGTCACCGGTGTTGAAATGTTCCGCAAGCTGCTCGACTCGGGTGAAGCTGGCGACAACATCGGCGCCCTGATCCGTGGTATCGACCGCACCCAGGTGGAACGTGGCCAGGTTCTCTGCAAGCCCGGTTCCGTGACCCCGCACACCGACTTCGTTGCTGAGGCCTATATCCTCACCAAGGAAGAAGGCGGCCGTCACACTCCGTTCTTCGGCAACTACCGTCCGCAGTTCTACTTCCGCACCACCGACGTGACCGGCATCGTGACGCTGCCGGAAGGCACCGAAATGGTTATGCCGGGCGACAACATCAACATGAACGTTCAGCTCATCGTTCCGATCGCCATGGAAGAGAAGCTCCGCTTCGCTATCCGTGAAGGTGGCCGCACCGTCGGCGCCGGCGTCGTTGCGAAGATCCTGAAGTAAGCTTCTTCGAGATATTCGCGGCGCGCGGATGAACGCGCGCCGCGAACCTTTTAATTCAGGATTGTGAAGATGAACGGTCAGAATATCCGCATCCGCCTCAAGGCGTTTGACCACCGCGTGCTCGACACCTCGACCCGCGAAATCGTCAATACCGCCAAGCGCACGGGTGCCCAGGTTCGCGGGCCGATCCCGCTGCCGACCCGCATCGACAAGTTCACCGTGAACCGCTCGCCCCATATCGACAAGAAGGCGCGTGAGCAGTTCGAGATCCGGACCCACAAGCGTCTCCTGGACATTGTGGATCCGACTCCCCAGACGGTTGATGCACTGATGAAGCTCGATCTCGCCGCCGGCGTCGACGTCGAAATCAAGCTCTAAGACGACAACGATATTCCGCGCCTGCCGCTAAATGGGTCCTCTGAAGTCATGACCCGGCAGAGCGCCAACAAGAAGGTAAAACCGATGCGTTCTGGATTGATCGCACAGAAGCTGGGGATGACCCGCATCTTCACCGAGGACGGTAACCACGTCCCCGTGACGGTGCTGGGCCTGCAGAACTGCCAGGTGGTGGGCCAGCGGACCGTCGAAAAGGACGGCTATGTTGCCCTGCAGCTGGGTGCCGGCCAGGCCAAGGCCAAGAATGTTTCCAAGGCTGAGCGCGGCCAGTACGCCGTTGCCAAGGTCGAGCCCAAGCGTCACGTGGCCGAGTTCCGCGTGGATGCCGACAACCTCATCGAGGTTGGCGCTACGCTCAAGGCTGACCACTTTGCCGAAGGCCAGCTGGTCGACGTGACCGGCACCTCGATCGGTAAGGGCTTTGCCGGCGGTATGAAGCGCTGGAACTTCGGCGGTCTGCGTGCCTCGCACGGTGTGTCTGTGTCGCACCGCTCGATCGGTTCGACCGGTGGCCGTCAGGACCCGGGCAAGACCTTCAAGAACAAGAAGATGCCGGGCCACATGGGCGATCGTCGCATCACCACGCAGAACGTCAAGGTCGTAAAGACCGACGTGGAGCGTGGCCTGATCATGATCCAGGGTTCGGTTCCGGGCTCCAAGGGTGCCTGGATCATGATCAAGGACGCCGTCAAGAAGCCGGCTCCCGCGAACGCAGCCTTCCCGGGCTCGTTCGAGGCCGCAGCTGCGGGAGAAGCGAAGTAAATGGAACTCAAGGTAACCACTCTCGACGGCAAGGCCGCCGGTTCGGTCGATCTCAAGGATGACGTCTTCGGTCTCGAAGTCCGTCCTGACATCCTGCACCGCATGGTCCGCTACCAGCAGCTCAAGGCCATGGCCGGCACGCACGACGTGAAGAACCGGTCGGAAGGCGCTCGCACGGGCAAGAAGTTCGTGAAGCAGAAGGGTTCGGGCGGCGCTCGTCACGGCGATCGCAAGGCTCCGCAGTTCCGTGGTGGCGGCCGTGCATTCGGTCCGACCCCGCGCAGCCATGCCATCGACCTTCCCAAGAAGGTTCGCGCCCTGGCGCTCAAGCACGCTCTTTCGTCCAAGGCCAAGGCCGGCTCGCTGATCGTCATCGACAGCGTCGCTCAGAAGGAAGCCAAGACGGCTGCCCTGCGCACCACCTTCGGCAAGCTCGAATGGGCAAGCGCGCTGATCATCGATGGCGCGAATGTCGACCAGAACTTTGCTCTGGCCGCCCGCAACATCCCGAATATCGACGTGTTGCCGATCCAGGGCATCAACGTTGTTTCGATCCTGAAGCGCGACAAGCTGGTGCTGACCAAGGCAGCGCTCGAAGCGCTCGAAGCGAGGTTCGCATGAACAAGCTTGCCGCATACGACATCGTCCGTAACCCCGTCGTGACCGAAAAGTCGACGATGGCTTCGGAAAATAACCAGGTCGTTTTCGACGTGGCGATCGATGCCAGCAAGACCGAGATCAAGGCCGCTGTCGAGCAGCTCTTCTCGGTCAAGGTCAAGGCAGTGAACACCCTGGTCCGCAAGGGCAAGGTGAAGCGCTTCCGTGGCAAGGTTGGCGTTCGCAACGACGTCAAGAAGGCCATCGTGACCCTCGTCGACGGCCAGTCGATCGATATTTCGACCGGCCTCTAAGGGATAAGAGACAGCAAAATGGCTCTAAAGACTTACAACCCCACCTCCGAAGGCCGTCGTACTCTCGTCACGACCGACCGTTCGGAACTGTGGAAGGGCGCCCCGGTCAAGGCTCTGACCGAAGGCCTCAACAAGAAGGGCGGCCGTAACAATACCGGTCGCATCACCGCTTTCCATCGCGGCGGTGGTCACAAGCGCAGCTACCGCATGGTGGACTTCAAGCGCGTGAAGTTCGACGCAGTCGGGACCGTAGAACGTCTCGAATACGATCCGAACCGCACCGCCTGGATTGCGCTGATCAAGTATGAAGACGGCGAGCTGGCCTATATCGTGGCTCCGCAGCGTCTGGCCGCCGGCGACAAGGTTATCTCGTCGCTCAACGGCGCGGACGTGAAGCCGGGCAATGCCATGCCGCTCGAGCGCATGCCGGTCGGCACCATCGTGCACAACATCGAACTCAAGCCCCGCAAGGGCGGCCAGGTCGCTCGTTCTGCCGGTGCCTATGCACAGTATGTCGGTCGTGACTCCGGTTGGGCGATCCTTCGCCTGAACTCGGGCGAACAGCGCCGTGTGCATGGTTCGTGCCTGGCCACCGTCGGTGCCGTCAGCAACCAGGACCACGCCAACACCTCGCTCGGCAAGGCTGGTCGCAACCGTTGGCTCGGCCGCAAGCCGGTCAACCGCGGTGTGACCATGAACCCGGTCGACCACCCGCATGGTGGTGGTGAAGGCCGCACTTCGGGTGGCCGCCACCCGGTGTCGCCGTGGGGCAAGCCCACCAAGGGCAAGCGTACGCGCAGCAACAAGGCTACGGACAAGTTCATCGTTCGCAGCCGTCACGTGAAGAAGGGCAGGTAAGTCATGACCCGTTCGATTTGGAAGGGCCCGTTCGTCGACGGCTACCTGCTCAAGAAGGCCGAGAAGGCCCAGTCCTCTGGCCGCAACGATGTGGTCAAGATATGGTCCCGCCGCTCGACCATTCTTCCGCAGTTCGTTGGCATCACCTTTGGTGTCCACAACGGTCAGAAGCATGTTCCGGTGTCCGTCACCGAAGACATGATCGGCCACAAGTTCGGTGAGTTCGCGCCGACCCGTACCTACTACGGTCACGCGGCCGACAAGAAGGCCAAGAGGAAGTAAGAGATGAGCAAGCCAAAGACTGAGCGCGCTCTCAAGGATAACGAGGCTAAGGCTGTGCTGCGCATGCTGCGCATCAGCCCTCAGAAGCTGAACCTCGTCGCGCAGTTGATCCGTGGCAAGAAGGTCGAGCGGGCTCTGGCCGATCTCGAATTCAGCCACAAGCGCATCTCGGGCCAGGTGAAGAAGGTGCTGGAAAGCGCCATCGCCAACGCCGAAAACAACCACGGCCTGGACACCGACGCTCTCGTCGTTGCTGAAGCCTATGTGGGCAATTCGCTGGTTATGAAGCGCTTCACCGCTCGCGGTCGCGGCAAGTCCGCCCGTATCGAGAAGCCGTTCTCGCACCTGACGATTGTTGTCCGGCAAGTTGAGGAGGCCGCATAATGGGCCAGAAAATCAATCCGATCGGCTTCCGACTCGGCATCAACCGTACCTGGGACAGCCGCTGGTTCGCCAACAAGGGCGAGTATGGTTCGCTGCTTCAGGAAGACCTGAAGATCCGCGCCATGCTGATGGAAGATCTGAAGGCCGCTGCGGTCTCCAAGATCGTCATCGAGCGTCCGCACCGCAAGTGCCGCGTGTCGATCCACACTGCCCGTCCGGGCATCGTGATCGGCAAGAAGGGCGCTGACATCGACAAGATCCGCGCCAAGGTGAAGAAGTTCACCGACAGCGAAGTGCACATCAACATCGTTGAAGTGCGCAAGCCGGAGACCGATGCGACGCTGGTTGCCCAGGGCATTGCCCAGCAGCTCGAACGCCGCGTGGCCTTCCGTCGTGCCATGAAGCGCGCCGTGCAGACCGCAATCCGCATGGGCGCCGGTGGTATCCGCGTCAATGTCGGTGGTCGTCTCGGTGGTGCCGACATCGCCCGTACCGAATGGTACCGCGAAGGCCGCGTGCCGCTGCACACCCTGCGTGCCGATATCGACTACGGTACCGCCGAAGCCGCAACCACGTACGGCATCATCGGTATCAAGGTCTGGGTCTTCAAGGGTGAAGTCCTCGAGCATGATCCGTCCGCCCATGAGCGCCGCGCCACCGAAGGTGGTGAGGGTGGTCAGCGTTCCGAGCGCGAACCGCGCCGTGAGCGTGGCGACCGCGATCGCGAACGCGCATAAGAAGGTTAGTTCATTATGCTGCAACCGAAGAGAACCAAGTTCCGCAAGGCCCACAAGGGCCGCATCCATGGCCTGGCCAAGGGTGGTACCGATCTGGCTTTCGGCCAGTACGCACTGAAGGCCACCGAGCCGGAACGCGTCACTGCCCGCCAGATCGAAGCTGCCCGTCGCGCGATCACTCGCGAGATGAAGCGCCAGGGCCGCGTCTGGATCCGGATTTTCCCGGATCTGCCCGTCTCCAAGAAGCCGACCGAAGTCCGTATGGGTAAGGGTAAGGGCTCCGTGGAATACTGGGCGGCGCGCGTAAAACCCGGTCGTATCGTTTTTGAGATTGACGGGGTACCCGAAGACGTTGCAAAGGAGGCCCTTCGCCTCGGAGCAATGAAGTTGCCGATCACCACGCGTATTGTCACGCGTATTGCCGACTAAGGAACACGAGCATGAAAGCCAGTGATGTGCGGGCCAAGACCGCAGACGAACTGAAAGATCAGCTCGTCGACCTGAAGAAAGAACAGTTCAACCTGCGTTTCCAGCGCGCTACCCAGCAGTTGGAAAAGCCGGCCCGGGTGAAGGAAGTCCGTCGCGATATCGCGCGGATCAAGACCATCCTCGGCCAAAAGAACGCAGCTAAGTAAGGATTCACACCCATGCCAAAGCGCGTTTTGCAGGGGACTGTCGTCTCCGACGCCAACGACAAGACCATCGTGGTTCGTGTCGAGCGCCGTTTTACTCACCCGCTTCTGAAGAAGACCGTGCGTCGTTCCAAGAAGTACCACGCCCACGATGAAAACAACGTGGCCAAGGTCGGTCAGACCGTGTGGATCGAGGAAACCGCGCCGATCTCCAAGAACAAGCGCTGGACGCTTGTTCCGTCCGCGTAAGAGAAACAATTCAGGTCGGCGCGCCGGATGACGGTGCAGCCGATAAACTAGAAGGCATCCAGTCATGATCCAGATGCAGTCCAATCTCGACGTCGCGGACAATTCCGGCGCTCGTCGTGTCATGTGCATCAAGGTGCTGGGCGGTTCGCATCGCAAGTACGCCTCGGTCGGCGACATTATCGTCGTTTCGGTCAAGGACGCTATTCCGCGCGGCCGCGTCAAGAAGGGCCAGGTGATGAAGGCCGTGGTGGTTCGCACCGCAACCGACATCCGCCGTCCCGACGGCACCGTCATCCGTTTCGACAAGAACGCCGCCGTTCTTCTGAACAATCAGAAGGAACCGATCGGCACCCGTATCTTCGGACCGGTTCCGCGCGAACTCCGCGCCAAGAACCACATGAAGATCATCTCGCTTGCCCCAGAGGTGCTGTAATGGCCTCCAAGATTAAGAAGGGCGACAAGGTCGTCGTCCTGGCCGGCAAGGACAAGGGCAAGACCGGTCAGGTCCTGTCCGTCATCCCGTCCGAAACCAAGGCACTTGTCCAGGGTATCAACCTTGTGAAGCGCCACCAGAAGCAGACCGCTTCGACCGATGCCGGCATCTTCACCAAGGAAGCGCCGATCCATCTGTCGAACCTGGCTGTCGCCGACAAGGATGGCAAGCCCACCCGCGTCGGTTTCCAGATCAAGGACGGCGTGAAGACCCGCGTCGCCAAGACCACCGGAGATCAGATCGATGGCTGAGACCGCTTACATTCCGCGTCTCCGGACCGAGTATGACACCACGATCAAGGCGGCCCTGCGTGAGCAGTTCGCCTACAAGAACGTCATGGAGCTGCCGCGCCTTGACAAGATCGTGCTCAACATGGGCGTCGGCGAAGCCGTCAACGACACCAAGAAGGTGAAGTCGGCTGCGGACGAGCTGCAGAAGATCGCCGGCCAGAAGCCGGTCATCACCCATGCGCGCAAGTCGATCGCTGGCTTCAAGGTCCGCGAGAACATGCCGCTGGGCGTGAAGGTCACCCTGCGCAAGACCCGCATGTACGAATTCCTGGACCGCCTGGTGAATATCGCCCTGCCGCGCGTCCGCGACTTCCGTGGCCTCAACCCGAACGCGTTTGATGGCAATGGCAACTACGCCATGGGCCTCAAGGAACACATCGTTTTCCCCGAAATCAACTATGATCAGATCGATCAGGTCTGGGGCATGGACATCGTGATCTGCACGACGGCCAAGAACGACGATGAAGCCCGCGCGCTTCTCAAGGCTTTCAACTTCCCGTTCCGCCAGTAAGCGGGCAGGGAAGGGATAAAGGATCAGGACATGGCAAAGACCAGCTCCATCGAAAAGAACAAGAAGCGCGCCGCTCTCACGCAGCAGTATGCTGAAAAGCGTGCTGCGCTGAAGGCGACCATCAAGAACCAGGACACTCCCATCGAGGAGCGTTTCAAGGCCAGCCTCAAGCTGGCTGAACTGCCGCGCAACTCGGCCAAGATCCGCATTCGCAACCGTTGCGAAGTGTCGGGTCGTCCGCGCGGCTACTATCGCAAGCTCAAGATGAGCCGTATTGCCCTGCGTCAGCTGGGCAACCTGGGCATGATCCCGGGTCTGGTGAAGTCGAGCTGGTAAGGAGAAACTAGAGATGAGCTTTTCCGATCCCATCGGCGATATGCTGACCCGCATCCGCAACGCTCAGGAGCGTCGCAAGAATACCGTTTCGACTCCGGCGTCGACCCTGCGTGGTCGCGTGCTGGATGTCCTCCAGTCCGAGGGTTTCATCCGCGGCTACTCGGAGACCAAGTTCGAGAACGGTGCCGCCGAGTACGAGATTGAACTCAAGTACTCGGACAATGAAGGCGTCATTCGCACGATCGAACGCGTGTCGCGTCCCGGCCGTCGCGTTTACGCATCCGTCAAGAATATCCCGCAGGTTGCCAATGGCCTGGGTGTCTCGATCCTCTCCACCCCCAAGGGTGTGATGGCCGACCACGAAGCCAAGGCTGCCAATGTGGGTGGCGAGGTACTCTGCCGCGTCTTCTAAGGCGCGGTAAGACGATTACTCAAGGAAGTTAGAATGTCACGTACTGGCAAGAAACCGGTGGCCCCGGTTAACGGCGTTACCGTTACGATCAATGGTCGTAACGTCTCCGCCAAGGGCCCCAAGGGCGAGCTGAGCCTCACCCTGATGGACATCGTCAATGTCGAGCAGGGTTCGGACGGCGTCGTCGTCACCCCGGCCAACGACACCCGCGAGGCTCGCGCTGCCTGGGGCACCACCCGCGCGCTGATCCAGAACATGGTCACTGGCGTGAGCGCCGGCTTCGAGAAGAAGCTCGCCATCCAGGGCGTGGGTTACCGCGCCGCCATGCAGGGCAAGGATGTCAAGCTGTCGCTCGGTTTCAGCCACGAAGTCGTGTATGAGGCTCCCAAGGGTATTACCCTGGCCGTACCGGCGCCGACCGAAATCGTCGTTACCGGCATCGACAAGCAGCAGGTTGGTCAGGTTGCGGCCGAGATCCGCGGCTGGCGTCCCCCCGAGCCCTACAAGGGCAAGGGCGTGCGTTACGCCGGCGAGCAGGTCTTCCGCAAAGAAGGCAAGAAGAAGTAAGGAGCGCCACCGATGGCAATTTCTGCAAAAGGTGCGGAACGCCGCAAGGCTCGTGTCCGCAAGGCGCTCAAGGCTCGTGCCTTTGGTCGTCCCCGTCTCAGCGTGTTCCGCTCGGACAAGAATATCTACGCCCAGATCATCGACGACACCACCGGTCGTACGCTGGCCGCTGCATCGACCCTGGAAAAGGACGTGCTCGGTTCGCTCAAGAATGGTGGCAATGCCGAAGCGGCCGCGGCCGTGGGCAAGTTCATCGCCGAGCGTGGCGTGAAGGCTGGTGTCGGCGAAGTCGTGTTCGACCGTGGCGCCTATATCTATCATGGCCGTGTTAAGGCCCTTGCAGACGCTGCCCGTGAGGGCGGTCTGCAGTTCTAACAACGGCGAGGAAGAGAATTATGAGCAGAGACGTTCAGGAACGCGAAAGCGAGTTCGTCGATCGCCTGGTCCACATCAATCGTGTGGCCAAGGTTGTGAAGGGCGGCAAGCGCTTCGGTTTCGCAGCCCTCGTCGTTGTCGGTGACCAGAAGGGTCGCGTCGGTTTCGGTCACGGCAAGGCCCGTGAAGTTCCCGAGGCAATCCGCAAGGCCACCGAGCAGGCCAAGCGCCAGATGATCCGCGTGCCGCTGCGCGAAGCCCGTACGCTGCATCACGACGTGATCGGCCATCACGGGGCAGGGCGCGTCATTCTGCGCGCCGCCGTTCCCGGCACCGGCATCATCGCCGGCGGCCCGATGCGTGCGGTGTTCGAGACCCTCGGGGTCAACGATATCGTGGCGAAGTCGCAGGGCACCGCCAATCCGTACAACATGGTGCGGGCGACCTTCGATGCGCTGAAGCGCGTCGATAGCCCCCGCTCGGTCGCTGCCCGTCGTGGCCTCAAGGTCTCCGACCTGCAGGCGCGCCGCGGCGAGACCGTAGAAGCCTGATTGCGGGCTGAGGAGTAGCTAGAATGGCCGACAAGACCATTACCCTGGAGCAGATTGCTAGCCCGACCCGGCGTCCCGCCGATCAGCGGGCAACGCTGATCGGGCTCGGGCTCAACAAGATCCGCAAGCAGTCCACTCTCAAGGACACGCCTGAGGTTCGCGGCATGATCAACAAGATCCCGCACCTCGTACGCGTCGTCGACGCCAAGT
>VFQR01000268.1_pt1 | contig 92727 bp, 68 predicted proteins | sample 3512321 | NCBI WGS metagenome assembly VFQR01 (sample SAMN10412374, study PRJNA504923) | tailings metagenome | isolation source: Relicate 3 Philex TSF1 revegetated site | place: Philippines: Tuba, Benguet | collected 2017-08-29 | reverse complement strand
GCCCTGCGTAGCGCACAGTATGACTCTTTCTGGACACCGATCCAGTATCCATAAATTCAGTCTTATATGTTCTCACTTGTTTTGCTCTTACGGGCCGTGCGATGTGTATATTATGATATCGTTTTAGAGGTGTTTTCTGAACCGTGCTCATTCTCGTAGAAAATCCATCGTGGTCCATAAAGTAAAAGTGCCTGATCGGTTTTTATAGGCAAAGTTAATTAGTCATCATCAAAAACATCATTGATTTTAATGCTTAATCACCCGCTTCTTCATCTATGCATCTGATATCTTTTATCGTTACTCTTGTGGTCCTATTATCAGGATCGTAATAATCGCAGCATCCTTTGCGTGCTTCTTGGTGGCACACTTTGCATATTTTTGTCCTGACTACTTCGAAGCCTTTTCTTTTGAATGCAGAATAGTCGTTGGTCCACTTATATTTGACATTTTGGTGTTTGAACCTCAGCCAATTGAAAAATTTGTTCTTAAAGTCTTCAAGTAGCATGGTGCTTCCCGGTACCTTTATGAAGTAAAGATACCGGCTTCCCCACACGTTGTCGTCTGGACCCAGGGAGAGGAATTTGTAGATGTAGTCTGTTTCCTGGTTGAGGTCGTCCCTGTTTTCTTTGAAATACTCGGGACATGCTTTCCAAAAACCCAGTCTTGATTTTTTCAGTAGCATTCGGTATGCCAACAGGCATTTCGTTATTATCTTTGACAGTTCATTTTCTATGATTGTGTCTTTCAGAGATCCGTCTATCTCATCGACATACTTTTCGAACTTGAATATTGCTAACCTTCTGGATACGGACCCTTTTTCGTCTCTGTAACTTATGTGTTGGTTGCCACAAAGGAATATTGGCACTTTCCACTGTACAAAAATTGGTTCCTTATACTTTCTCGATATGGATACCGTGTCACCGCATACCATATTTTTGAAGGTATCCGATGATAACTGGTTTACCATTTTGTCGTTGATTTCTGTGGCGATTAAAACTTCTTTCTGGTATAGGGACGACAGGCCGAATATAACCTCGTGTTTAGAATCCAGAGTTCCCACACTGCATGGATCAAACATTGTCCGTATTATGTGTGCCAGTGTTGACTTTCCGGTGTTTGTGTCTCCTATTACGACAGGAATAACGTCAAACTCGTCGAACTGTCTCACGTCGTACAGAAGCCGCCCGATGAGCCCAAGTAGATAAATGAATACGTCATCGTCTTCTATCTGATGGCGGATAAACCTGTCAAAAAGAGGTGTTTCAATATCTTCAGCAGAAAATGGCTGGTCGATGCAGTGCCGAGGTATGACATTTCTTTCGCCTTCAACAAGCTCTCCTTCCACTATGTCTAGCAGCCCGTTGCTGAAACCGATGTACCTGCGGTCGCGTTTGGCAAACGGAAACCGATCATCGTCTGCCTTTTCCATGAAAGTAGCCAGGTCAGAAAAAACCAGTCTAGGAAAATTCTTTTGTGCTTCTTGGCTTTTCAGGGCTTTCTGGACGAATTCTTCGTATGATGATATTGGTTTGAACCCTTTGAAAACCTGACCGCCGTGTCTAACCAAACTTTCCGACTCGGCTGCTGATAAAACAAGTTCAACTGCCTCCCTGCTCGGTCCAGCGTTACGCTTGAATTCAAAGAACAATTCTCTAATGGAGCGAGACTTTTCTCCGATAATAGCTCTATTTCCATGGCTCAAACAGTGGGCCGTGACTGAAAGCTTACGTACTGTTATCCAGCTGTGATTCATATCATCGGCATGTACTGTTTTATTGTCTACGCAACATGTACAATTATGCGGGAATAGTTTGTACGCGTCATTTACAGGTGTGACTTTCCAATCGTTTACTGCTATCTTCAGCGCCTTGTTGATTTGATGAGTTTTTTCGTTCTTGATGAATGCGCTGTTCGTAACATTGCTGTTCGTGACTGTGCTCTGCACTGTGCTGTTAGAAACCGTACTGTTGTTAATGCTGTTGTTCACTATGAAGTTCACCGTGTACTGCATAGGCTTTCGGGGCATGATCATGTGCACTATTTTTTGACCATACTCATACGTATATCCGCTGTTATCGTAGCGAACTTCTATATCGTCCTGGATTGTTCCACTTTTTAGCACTTTCTTTAATTCATCGCAAATTTGGTATACTTTATTATATCCTCCTTCATTAGTCGCAGTAGTGAGGCTATCTCTATGATCGACAGGGCCGCACCAGTTTTCGTACTTATCTACCCCTCTTCTGTAAATGAATAAAGAGAACAACCCTGCATCATCACCAGTAGAGAATTCGTACTTCTTATCTTCACCGGGTACCTTTATGTATTGTGGATTTGCAGACTTCATGAACTCGAGGGCATCCATTGTATAATCATTTGGTTTGTATTTAATGCTAAAAACGTCAATTTTTTGTTTTGATATGGATCAAGATGGATTTTCTACAAGAATGAGCACAGTTCAGAAAACACCTCTAAAACGATATCATAATATACACATCGCACGGCCCGTAAGAGCAAAACAAGTGAGAACATATAAGACTGAATTTATGGATACTGGATCGGTGTCCAGAAAGAGTCATACTGTGCGCTACGCAGGGCATGAGTGCACAAAAGCAGTTTCCCAGCACTTGCTAGTCCAGAAATTCGATTTTTAACTGCGGAAAACATAGGATATTTCTGTGACATGTATCATCAAGTTAACAGGAGCGGTATGTATGTTGAAGCACACTGTATGCATAAAAGAGGATGTGGGTGTAAGTCAGCAAACAAATTTCAATAGATATTCATGGATGACGTAAAAACACAAGTTTATGTAAGTTGTGAAAACTATTATAGGTTCTTTAGTCTATATTATTTCTGACTTTAAGTTACTAAAAATATAAAACTCGTCACACGTTGTCGTGGAACTGTTAGATGTCAAAACATTCTTGACATCACGAAGTTGCGTGCGTCAGAAAAATCTATGTATGTTAATTAGAGAAAAGGCATGATTATGAAGCAAGCGTAGCCCGAGTTTCGTCAGAAGTTCAAGTCCCATTATGTTTGCCGGAGCGTGGCCATGGGGACTGAGCTCCACCGAAACTTTTCCTGCGCCCTCCACATACGTATACTCGTTTCCGATTTCATCTTCCTTGATTCGTCCGTAGCATATAAGCACAGCATGTGATACTTCAGATAGGTACAAACCCATGGGAGCCCCCGTATCGCAGACAAAGCTCATTGGTACGTACTGTGTTTCGTTTACTTGCCAACATACCCTAACGATAAGGCGTCTGTGACGACCATGGAAGTGTGGTATGTATTCAACAAATGGAGAACTTACAGGGCTATAGTCACAGGGATGTTGCATGTTGACATAGTGGTCTGGAAAATCTGCATCTTGCAAAATAAAGCCTGAAGCTGTAACTTCCTTACGTTCTGTCATCATGCTTGCCGTTTGTTGTGTAATTACATTTTATGCATGTGATCAATAAGTGAGCTCCATTTGCGCACACATGGTTGCAATTTAGTTTTTTAAAAAACGCTGCAGTATTTCTCGTGGAAGTGATCTGCAATACTGCATTCAGAAAGTCCAGGCGGAAGAAACAGCGCCGCAAAGATGGCATTGTAGTTTGGCTGAGGGTTTGACTTCACCAGCTGACAAGTGCTGCTTGACCCGTCTGCGTCTCCGATTTCAACATAGGTATCGTTCTGAATCACGGGAGGCAGCGGAGGTGGCGGGACGAAAACATTTGGATACGACGTTGGCAACTGAGGGACTGGGTCTGATGATATTTCAAAACGATGCGTTGGCAGAAAATATCCGTCCTTGAATGACTGAGTTCCGAACTTCGGGGACCCGAATGTGTACACGCCACAGACTTTGCTCTGGTACAGCAGCTTTGCGCGATCACATATGAAGGTTGCAAGCACTCCACCAAAGCTGTGGCCCGTGCAATATATTTTGCTTCCGGGCTTGATGTTTCCCAGAACGTTGTCAATTTGACTTTCTACTGATTTGTAGGCACTGTAGAAACCAAATGCCACAGTCCCAGGTCCTATGCCATTGGCATTGACAGAAACGGAGTTGATACTCGCTGCCAGGGTGCTGATGTTTGTGCCTGCCGCACCTCTGCACACTATGAAAGTCTTTTTTCCTGCTTCTGTCACGGCGCATAAAGAATTGAAAATGTTCGGCACTGGTGGCTGTATATAGGAGACATCTGAACCGCCAACAAACTTGACGAACGATTCAAAATTTCCAATGTCGTATATGTTTCCAGAAAGTGACATTAAATCACCTTGTTTCTTGGTTGAAAAGTGGTGACATTTAGAAAAGTGCGAAAGCAAGGCGTCTTTTTCACCGAAACGCGTTCCGCATGTGCTCGGGGAATACTTCTTATAACATGTGCTAATACATTTTGAATCTTCATTGCAGCGTTTCACGCATGCCTTAATTTCGTCGTCGCAATTGTTCCTCGCGAGTGCAACAGACAGACATATCAGTAACAATATTACTATCTTCATATTGCACGGCATTGCCTACAATAATTCGGTCCTACGCAAAACTCAATTTGTAATGGATACTATTCTGGATGATATAAAAAGTAATGTGTCAATACGGGTCAAAGTTTTTGATTTTTTAAAAACATATTCAGCGCTGCCCTGTTCCTGCGTAGCACGTATTGACTTCAACACTGGAAGAAATTTGTTTCACCGAAATCGACGCTCTGTATCCCGTATCGCTTGTTTCACGGCATGCGTACGACCTGTAACGCAAAAGCGTTGTGACGTTACCTCCTTCGGGGCAAATTGGCAGCATCACGAGCGGACTTGGAGAAATCATGGGATAACAGTCTTTCTGGTTCGTGCCGTTGAAAACTGTGGGACGGTTGCTCCATGCATCCCACAGAAGGGGAGGTCCGCAAAACGTTGGTGGTGGACTTCCGGCGGCCAGTATCGTGGTGTTTTGTGGGCATATAGCACATTCCGTACCAATTATAGAGTCCGCATCGTATCCGGCGTTTCTTATGTTTTTGACGTACGTGGACATGATGAGAGTTTCGGGTGTGACGGGCCCAGAAAGAGGATCTTCCGACTTATAGCATATTTCATACTGAAAGCTAGTCGGCGTCGTGTTTTTGATTTGAAATCCGTATATGGTAGTGTATTTGGCAATGCTTACGGGAGATGCGAATGTGGTTATGTATGTTGCCTCGCCAGATTCTCCCTGTTGAGGTTGCAGGCTGTCCACGATTTCGGCATGCATGGACAAGTATTTTCCGTTCGTGAGACAGCAACCATCGTTATTATTGTTTAGAATGCATTGATCCGTGTCTCGCGGAAGCGTTGCCCTCACAGTCAAACTGCTTGCTACCAAATTAGGTCTGATCTTATATTTATTTCCAATGTCAACATCGAAAACAGAACACTGAGGATCTGGTGGTGACGGAGGGGGAAACGGAGGGGGAAACGGGGGTGGTGACGGCGGGGGAAACGGAGGTGGTGATTTGGGCTTGACGCATATTGTCGGTGTTCGAAGCAGTAAGGGCACCTTCTGCTTGCACTTCAGTCGTTTCAAAAGCAACACATACTTCGAAAAACTTTGTTGATAGGCAACAACCTTCCGCTTTTCAGACGTACTTATGCAGAACTTCTCGTGTATTTTATTGATCAAACGAGCAAACTTTAGGACCAGATCGTATACTTCATTGCAGCATATTTTGGGTATTTTCCTTGTATTTGGAACAGTCTTTTTGCATTTTTGCTTTTTTAGCTGGGTTTTATATCCTGCGATAACGGTATTGTATGCGCTGATTTTGGAATGCTCTGCAATACTTATGCATGTCTTTCCCTTTATGGAACTGTTTATTTTTCTCACGGCAACAACAGCATCATTATATATAGTATTGCAGTTTCTGGCGTACGATGTACTTGCCGCAAAAAGCACAAACAACAAAAACCGGAGCATAGTGTTTTTGCTGTGTTATACACACTAGATAATTACAGAATACATCAATTTTTCCTACTACGCGTTGATTATGGCATGCAAATACCATATGAAATAAAACTAATGCAGTGTCTAACATCTGTCAGTATCAAACACCCTAAATTACTCTCGAACTGATGTATCCACGAAGCAGTCTATAAAATATCCACAAAGTAAGGCTTGTGTAAATTGAGCACATGTGATGTCCTTTGTGAAGCATACATAATGAAGAAACTAAAAATCAAACGAATATTCAACCATTTGTCAGGCATGGAAACGCAGCAGCCCTACGAACCACCTCGCAGTACTACAGTCATTACAGATTATGACATAGTACGCGCGATGGAAAAGATAGCCAAACAGTTCGAGGAGCAGGGCAACACAAGCATGGCACAAGGTATGAAAAAATACATTAAAAACAGGCCTGACTACGTAAGAGATTATAACGGAAAATATGTGCAGATTGCGGGTTCGAATGTTACCATTACAAACCAGACTTTCTTGAACAAGGATGATCTCGGTTTTCAAGGAAAACTTAAAGGCTTGTTATTAAAAGTGGGACAAGAAATAGAGCAGCAACAGGTGCAAGCAATGTATATTAAAACATATGCTACACAGACTATGTCTTACACCATGCCCATATCGTGTGGCGACAGATCCAGCGGTGGCAAAGTCTGGATTGGCGATCAAGACGCGATTGTCGACACGGGTTGCACCAGAACAACGATTGACCTTTCGGTGCTGCACTGGATTAGACAAGCTAAGCCATTCTATTCGACTACAACGGAGCGCATAAGTGTTGTAGGAGGTAAACATGATGTTGAAGTGAGCAATATTGATATAGATTTGTGCAACGTTCCGCATACAAATGTAAAGGTAAACTTTGCGGACCTGAGCGGAAAAGTCGCTTTGATAGGCACAGACTTACTGAATTCAGGAAAGTTAGACCTCGAATGTGGCACAAAGATATCTTTTACAAAACACTAGAGCACATTAAGATATTTTACATCTCTGTCTGTATCTGGATGTTTGCCGCGAGCAGCAAATCTTTAAGAACCACGTATGAAAAAGGCACTCTTTTCCGCACAGTTTGCGAATCGCACAATCTGCACAGTCCGAGCTCGCCTGGAACTGATGAATCAAAAACGTCAGTCACAATCAGACATCGTTCGCAGTAGGGAACTTCGACCATGTCACTGCTTTCGGATACTTCCTTCAGCATTCCAGTCGCACCGTGAGCGATGAGGCAGTCGTACTCCATTTCGCCGAACCTGAGCCCGCCGCCTTTAGACCTTCCGGATATGGGCTGTCTGCTCATTATGCTCTTGGGACCGGCAGACCGAACGTAGACCTTGTCAGCAGCCTGATGTTTCAGAGGCATGTAATACACGATGCCCATAGCTATGGGGGTTTCGACCGTTTCTCCCGTGGTTCCAAGTGTCAAAACTTCGGTGTCTCCTGCGAGCACAGCTGCTTCGTGCCTGACGAACGGAGTGCCGTCAACGAAGTCTCCGGACATTGCTGCTGATTTTCCCAAAACGCTTTCGAGAAGTTGTCCCACAGTCATCCTGCTGGGAATGGCATGGGGGTTGATTATGATATCCGGAGTTATGCCGTTCCGGTCGAACGGAAGGTCTGCTTCGTCAACCAGAACGCCAACTACGCCCTTCTGACCGTGCCGAGAAGACAACTTGTCGCCGAGCGACAAGGTCCGATGTTCTCGCACGGTCACGTGCAGTTTGCACCGTCCCATGTTCTCAGTTTCGGATTCCCGAACATTGACTATTTGTGGCGATGAATACATGGAACGGACATCAATAAGTGACTTTTCGGCACCTCCGTGCACGACAGTGAGCACTCCGTCTTCTCTGCTGACCTCGTGCCACGGGTGGTCGACAGTGACTGACGTCGTGTGCTTCACAACGGATGAAAACATACCCCGGTCAACTGCAGATTTCTTCACAATTATTGCGTCTTCCTGGTTGAAACCACCAAGCGACATTATGCACACCACCAAGTTCAGGCCGTTGGGGCTCTCGTCGTACCCCACAGATCGTCCCACGGTCGTGTACACCAAAGGTCGCTGCAACGTATCGCATGCCTTGTCGAGATCCGGATTCATCTGCATCGCCTGTTTTATCATTGACGAAGAAAACACGTTCCTCGCTGACTGATTGTGCTCCGGAAATGGAATCAGGGAAGCAGCAAGCCCCAGCATTGTGCACGGATGAATCTCAGCGTGCGTGAAGTCTCTCCAGTCTCCGCCGTAGCCGTCTGATGCAATGCGCGCCTCGGCACACTCCGCAGGATCCAGCAAAACTGTTTCTGGCCGACTCCAGTCTACTGGATGGTGCTTCGTGGACAAAAGCGGCCGAAGGGGTCGTCCTGCACTCGTTCGAATTCTCGCTACGTGAGGTCGGGGAAACGTTACAGACACCTCCCGATTTTCCTGCTTGATCTTCAGTATGTCACTTTTGTCGCACCAACCAACGACGATTCCGTCAACTATGACCCACATGCAGTCGTGGTACACCTCGTTTCTGCAGTGGGATTGAATCCATTCGTTGATATCGGTTTTTACCGACATGGTGCAACAACACGCCAAACTCTTTGTTATGCCCACAGTTTTTCCTTCTGGCGTCTCACATGGGCACACGTATCCCAGCTGGCTGGGGTGTATCTGTCGCATCTGTATGTTCGGACTGTTCTCGTCACAGGGCATCATGACCTTTCTTACGCAAGATAACAAATCTATGTCCGACCTCCTGGACAATTGTATCGCCATCTTGCTGTACGTTCGGCCACCAATGGTGATGTCACCACGCCTCATGAACGTGTGGATGTGGCTCTCCACCGAACTCTGGAGGTTTTTCGGACTTTTGCACTTCATGACGCAGTGCTTGAACATCCTGTACACGGTTTCACCCGGGGTCCGCATGCACTTCATCAAGTAGTCGTCCCTGTCAGAAGGTTCTTTCAACCCCAGATGAACGGTGACGCACTCAACGACCATGGTCACCAAGGTTGCAACGATCGTGACGTCGTCAGCGTCACCGAACATCTTCGATCTTATGGTTTCTCGGTCTTGTGCTATTAACAGCCCTCCAACGCCTTTGGTTGACGACAAGACATACACCATGCAGGCGTCTGCGTGCTCGGAACAGTAGTTTTGGAAGAGGACCGAGATATGTTCGTACCGATCTTCCGGCGCAACGTGTTCCATAAACATGCACAAAAGCACCTCGTACACACCGACGGCCCTGACGCCCCGCATGTTATTGTGTATCATGCTCGTGTCCAGCTCTAACACTGAATGGTTCACCATCGTCAGCCTCACCGGGACGCTTCCGTTTTCCGAAAGTATCTCACACGACGTCGGCGTTGAGAACATCTCGCTTTTCAGTCTGACCTCTTGTATAAGAACTACCTTTTCCGAACCCTTTATGATAAAATAGCCTTTTTCTGTCATTGCGGGAATCGTGCACGCTATCTTGCCTCCAACAATTATGTTATACTCGTACGTGTCGTGATTGTTTATGCACTCTTTTGGCGTAGAGTGCGGACCAGTGATTCTCCCACCTATGAAATCAGCCATCAGATACACATAATGCTGGTAGTTCCTCGGAATGCCGGCTGTCCAACCATGCTTCCTGAAAAAGTCCCTCAGAAGTAGTCCTCTCTGGGCGGCGGACATGCCGGAACGATTTATCGTTGGGAAAATAAAGGACTTCGGTATTGGACCTCTTACACATGTCGATTTGGGCAAGGCCCATCTCGCGCCGGGCATCGTTCATTTTCCTCATGTGCGAATCTACAAAACATACTGGGTCAAGCGTGACTGGTATGGCTAACGGCCTGGTATAAGTGCGCAGGATCGATCCGTCATGCATCGTTACAGATGCACACTTTCCATTCCGGTCTATTGTCTGTTCAAATACAGAATCGAAGTTCTCAATCACTGGAAGCGGGACTGATATCGCTCTTTTCTGCGCAATCAGGTAGCGCACTACAGGGTCGTTCTCGTCAAACAGTGTGTTGCTGTCCTTTGTGAGATAGTCGTACGAAATGAACTTCTCCTTGTACGTCGTCCTGTGGGTCTCAAATACTACTATATGCATTGAATATGGAGGCTCCCACACGTACGAGCCTTTGTGCCGAGGCACTAGCGATTCGAAATTTCCATCCCTGATGACAACAACGTGTATACTTACCCCTATGACCTCTTCGAAATATCGGTACACTAAAGATCCCTCGGGATTGTCAGACGCAACTTTTGACATAATATCATCGTCAGACCAATCCCACATCTCCTGTTTCACCAGCTGTGGCAACCATCGGAACGACTCTAGTTTCGCTCCAGTCGCTCCCTCAACGGCGTTTAAGAATGACGGCGCCTTGTTTCTTCGATAGTTCGGATCCTGTATTGACTTTGGCAAAGGTCTCCTCTTACCCGATACAGAAAAATTTGCTGCTATCTCGTTGTAGTATCGGTGAGTTTCCGACCCCCGCCTCATCATGTGATCCTGGAGATAACAAGTTACCAGGCACGGAAAGCGGTCCCGGTTTTCTAAGCGGTTTCTTTTTAAGCCAACGAAATGCCCTTCAGGTGCCGTGTAGTACCTGGCAAACTTTCCTTCGGACGGGTACAGTATCACCCTCTTGGTTTGCCTCTGTCGTTCGGCCTCGGAAAACGAGAGCATCACGGGAAGAACTGGGCACTCCCTCGTGTAATTGTGGACAAAGAGTTCGGGCAACTTTTCTCTCAACGCCTCTATTCCTGTGACCTCGTGCTTATAATCATCCACGACTTGCTCTGGCAAGCCAACGCGAACCTCGTACAATTCAAATAGTCTCTTCAGCACTGCAGCAGCAAGGAGTGACGAATCTTCGTCTTGCAATTTTGACATCATAGCCAACACGTTGTTTTCCCGATATGTTATTGCTGCTCTGCAATAGGCGTCGCCCGAATGGCCTGTTACCAACAATACCGCAGAAAATAAACGCCGAGCTCCTATAGTGGAAGTCCTCTCGCACAGCGCCATCACCTGAGCCATCTCCGGGTCGTTTGTGATAATGTCGGCCATAGCATCTGGATCCCAATCAGTGCGCATGCGAAACATGGCCACGGCTTTGTACTTCGTCACTGGCAAACCAGACGACTCCGTGTCGAGCACGCGCAAAACTTCGGTGACGTGCTCGTTGAATTGCTCTACGTGTTTGTACCTTATGCCGTGAAATGTCAACATAGACGTTCTTTCAACATAACTGCATTCAACGTCAGGCACATCGTCTGCGGAGTACACGAAACGAACCATCCCAGGATGCGGATCGTCAATCCATAAGGGATCAGGTCCGGTCGGAGACGCGGGTACCACCCTTTCTACATCATCGCCCATTGTGTTCACGAAGTAGGGCATACACCCAAGTACCCGGGTCGTTGGCGGCCTGGTTACCCTGAACGATAGCGACACCTCGGTGACTTTCACCTCCATTTTAACAAGACTCGGAACAAGACAACGTAAAATAGGCAAACAGATTCAATTTTTAGTCATTTCTGCTCTTAATAGGTTTCGTTGAGACTATATAAAATTTATATAATATACTTCACTTCATGTTATAGCTGTGAATCATTTGCATGTTTTATCCACGGTTCAAGCGTGCTGATCTTGAAGTTTAGAAGTTTAGAAGTTTAGAAGTTCTGACGTGGTTCAGGACGAACATGCTACTTCATGTTATTTTACCGGCAATATACTTTTCAAACGGTAATATGAAAAAACACTGGCCAAGGTACGGAAGGTCAATGGCTATCGATAGCTTTTGTCAATAATAAATTGAATGGTGTACTATGGCTAGAAAATCTTCAGTTCGATAAGAAGACAATATGGAGCGTGTACTAAAGATAGTACTTCTCATTTTAGCAGTCTGGAATGCTAATGGTCATACCATTCCGATTCCCAGGTTTCCTTTCAATACTGCACAAGTGTCCGCTTTGTGCGCCGCAGAAGCTTACAAAGGTGCCACAACTTGCCGTTATACTAGTGGAAATACCAAATATGTTATCCTGAGCTGCGGCGGCTCTGACTGCGATAGCTCTACTTTGGGTGATCACTATATCGGATCAGGCATTTCGGGCAAAATATATGGTTTGTGCCCAATGTCTGACGTAAAGTACACACTAATAAAATGTGGCAAGCATAAAGTGAAAACTGCGTATATAGAATTTGTAGAAAACAGTACAAAGTGTAAAAACGCTGTAAAGGATACCATCCTTTACAAAGGAGGTTTCAACTATCCTACTTGCAAGCCATTTCCAACAGTAAAGCCTACTAGGAAGCCCGCAAAAAAGCCAACTAAAAAACTAACCAAGAGGCCAACTAAACACACCAGGCGAAGCTAAATATTTTTAAAAGGTAGAATTTATCTGCACAGACAAATATACAAACATCAGGTTCACGTCCATGACGTCTAAAATGCTCAAGAGATTTTTGCTGTTCTTCAACATGCATGTACTGTCTTGAAGCATATCAATACTGCACCCAGGCAGTAAATTGATTGATGATAAATCTTTATTTGCGTGTGGCTGCGCTGCTGTGCACAGCGTTTTAAGCGTGTCGGTCGAATTTTAAGATATATTAGTATTTGAGTTTGCTTACGAGTGCGTGTCAAGAGCCAAAGGCGATGAAGATTCACTGGTTCACATCATAGACGAAGAAACCGCAGATTATCCCCACCTGAAGAACGACCTCATCAGGTACTGCAAGTTGGTGAAGAGCGTGAGGTGATGGAAACGTTAGTGAATCTCAGGCCCCTAGAACGCGTCGTGGTCCTCGAAGGGTCCGTCGATGACAAGTCCAGGCTATTAGATTATGAACAACATTGCTGATTGACTCCTGTATAGGGAACTCTAAAGCCAAAAGACTTATCCCAAGGGCAGTGATTAGTAGGACAACTAAACTTCAAAAAGCAACTTTTGCCACAATTTGGAATTTTCTCATTATCAAAACAGGGGGATGTTTTTATGCCGTCGGAAGAGTTTACAAATATGGTTGTATAAAAAATAATCTGGTCATGACCCTGAGTGGCCCAATCGATGTGAACATGTATGTGTTGTTTAAGCTGAGCTTGTGTAGGCTGAAGATTAAGATTTTTGCTTAGAGTATGTCGGCTACCATCTTTCCATTCACCATCAGGTATGGGGATAGTAGCAATAACAGTGTTGTCGTCAAATGAAAATGTAATAGACCCTTTAGTGTTACTGTCCTTTCCGTCAGAATTCTTTCTGACACAGAAGCTCATCCCAACTTGCGTAATGAATACAGGAGTTGGAACCAGGACTGGAGTACCAGCTGCAGTTCCTACAAGAGGAGGACAAGGTGGATTTGGTAAATCAGCTTTAGTAAATATTGGCCATGTCCAGGAGTTATGAGAGAATCCTAAAAGTTGAAGTGTGATAGTAAATTCCAGGTTAGAGTCTCCACTATTCCACCAACATCCGTGAGTTGCTAGCATGTTACATGCAGGGGATATATTAGGATTAAAGTTTTCCCACAAAAATTCGCACAAATTTGGTCTGTATGCTAGCTGGAGTTCACCTTCAACCACTAAATCAAGGTCAAGAATCTTTATATCAATTCCTGCCTTCAAATAGAAAGCCATTGTTTGCAAGGCTTCGTAATATTTTATTTCAAGCTCAGCTACACACAGCTTTGCATCATCGAATCCAAGGTCATTTGCAAGAAAATCTAAAATATCTCCACCTGTAATGCAGAGCGTGGCTTGTACGTCTACAGCTGCATTCGTTGCCGTATCGTCAAAGATGGCCTCGGTAAATTGTTGTGTTTTCTGGCATGAAGCAGAATGTAAAAGCCCATCTGCTTGTATGTGTTGAGGCCAACAATATGTGTTTGAATAAATTCCCTTGTGTATCGTGATATTATTTGAGCCCTTGGTGTAACCAACATAATCAACTTCTCCAGATACTTTAATACAAAGCTCTAGATTGACAGAAACCATAAAACAACATGACACTTTGGGTAATATTCCCTTATATAAGTTTGAAAGGTCAAAACCACTACAAGAGGGCTTATCATCCAAAATTTTACGACGATGCGAGGATTGGGTTTGTACATTGCTTTTCTTATTGCCAATATTAGCAAACACCGGCGCAACATGAGCGCTTGTCATGTACGCGTTTATATCTTTGCGTATTTTTGAATTGCATACAATTGCAAGGTTTCCTCTTGGCAGATTGCCTTTGGTATCACAACAATACTTCTTCGTTGCTGGAGAAATAACATTTTGAGAATACTTGTTTATGTTTATACAAGAACCATAAAGAGATTGAGAAAAAGATTTTTCTACATTTCGAACCGAGGGATTGGTAACAATAGATTTTTGTATGACGTGTGCATTATTGTTATTAGCTAACCATGCGTGTGTCATGTCAGTGAGCGATACAATGTTTTGAACGTTGGGTTTTTGGGCAAGTAGTGATCTCTTGTTGGGAGTCAGGTTTACTGTTGGACCTTTTTTGTTAAAAAGAGTCTTTGTTGGTTTATAATTTTTTACTCGCTCCAGAGCTGATGTGAGCGGGTCAGTTGCTGCAACCCTTTTGTTGCTGGAGGTTCTGGAGTAAGCAGTGCTAGAAATAACAGATGATATCTGGTTGAGACTTTGGCTAGTAATAAAGCCTGCATAATGTATTGGCATGTCTTTTGTACTAGCTGGTGGCAAAACTATTGGTGTTTGCAGTTGTATGCAATCTTTGAACATGCTAATATCATACAGGTACAAATCTTCTGTTAATCCACCCACCTCTTCTGACTCTTGTACTGTCATTTTCATGAGTCCCGTTGTTTCGTCCATATTCATCAAACGATATGCCGCAGCAGTAGTAGAATGCTTGTTGGTGCTGTATACAGCAAAACTTGCTATTCCGTCTGAAGCCATACGAGTGTTCGCAACGAAGATCGCAACATCTTTGTTGCCGCTGATCACAGTGGACACCGTCACAACAGCATCCAAGTTTGGTGCATATGCGATGCTGGGTCTTTTAAATCCTATTATATAATTGTCTGCATTGCTTCCGTGTAAAAAGTTGCACGTACTAACGTATCCATCATTGTTAATATCACAACGAGCCACACTCAAGTCCGTGTAACCTCCAAAATAATTGTGATAAGCTATATAGTGAGATGTACCTAGCGTTAACACGTTGAAATCAGAAGTTATTCCCAAATAACCAAGTCCTTTCACTGTGTAGGACAATTTGCAAGTATCAGCTTTCAAATCGCATACGTATATGCTTATAGTTGAATCGCTCGTTGACTGAGTGAATATGTAAAGTATGCCGTTGACTACCTTAGGTACAGCATACGGTATTTCGTTATTTTTAATAGGAATTGATGTCACGGTTTTGTCAGTGCACGATCCGTCATCACATGTTAGAAGGTGCACTATCTCATTTATGTTACTGTAAGCTACATATAAGTATTCATTGTATGTAGAAATAAAATCTATTCCATAGATGATCTTCGTGTCGATAAATGTACACTCTTCAAAACTTTGTTTGCACACGTAGATGACGAGGCTGCTGATTCCGGACGTCAGAACATATATCTTTGTTTTGGATGCAATGACGTCAAACACTGCTGGAAGTGCTCCACTGTAAACATTTGGGTAATTGGTTGTGATGCTGCATAGGTCCAAAGTAGTGCAATCGTTATTGTTGATTCTTTTGCATACTTTGACGTGGGGTCTGTTTTTTTCCCTTAAGCAAAACTTCCCATTAAGTATTGTTTCTGAGTTGCTTGATATGTACGCTATAACTGTGTCATTGTTGCTTCTTAGAGTCGAAGCATGAGATTGGCCGTATGATATTCTCGTTAGGTTTGTTGGAGAAAATGTTGGATTAAAGTTTGAATTACTGTTACATTCAGTGAGTGAACCAGTTTTTGCATCTACGATTGACGTAAACAGCGCAAATAGCGCTATGTATAGCAGACACATAATGTTGCTTTATAACTTTATACAAACATGTAAACGTATTTCAATTTGTATCGTTAACGTATTCTTTCAAACTTGGCTCATAATGCTACAAGTTAGGGTATATTAAGTATCGAAAAACGAATTATTTCAATTTCCTTTCCAATTTCCAGAAAATCATCCTAAAATTGGAATATCTAGGTTGTACTATCAGCTCGCAGAATCTGTTTATGAAAACGTTGTAAAAAGCATACAAATATACAACCAGACCTTGTCACGAAAAGTTGAAGAACTAGAGGCAACAGCAACAAAAAATGTGAAAGCTAGACTCCTCCACAAACAACAATTAGAATAAAAGTTTTAAAAACGTTGCAGAAATAGCAGCATACGCCAGCGAAAAAATGATAATACTTGTTGTCCATACATACTAATGGTATATCGTAAGGTGATTTACCTATGTCACTACTCACGAAATATGGCTATATCACCGACAGGGACGACTTCACGCAAGAATACAAAGAAGAGATCACGGTCAGCCCTGATGTGAACTAAATATACAACAAGGATACACCGCTGCCCTTCCGCGTGTTCGAAGACCGCCACGATGGAACGATTGCAGTGCCGTGACACTGGGAAACTTTGCAGTTCAAACGCGCCAAGGGCCTACTCTTTTACACATAGCCTGCACCAAGAATCTCGTCGAAGGAAAACTAAGAAGTGACGTCCAACAGAAGGCAGCAGATAGATCTGTCAAACAGCTAAAAACATACAGTGGTGGAGTGTTGTCACATGAGGAAATCACATGAAATATTGGCAACCCTGAGATTTGGCAAGGTATAACTTTGGAAGTGGAGATTATAGTTTCACAATCATTTGCTCGTCTCCCTTGCGTCTATCATGCACTATGCATCATCTACACGCAATATGCCATGAGTACTATCTCAACTGTCTCAATATGGGAAAAATGACAACAAAAACATGTAACATATATTTGTTTTTCTTGTTTTTGATTGATGAGTGAGCGATGAGTGAGTAGCAATTCAGTAAATATCATTTTGTGTCAAGATTAAATTTTTAGTCATTTCTGCTCTTAATAGGTTTTGTTGAGACTATATAAATTAATAGTAATTACTCCTTCTACAGAGATTGTAATACATATATTTACCCTGCACAAAGCTTATCGAGATGAAGTTTTTCTAGAATAAATACATCATTTTATTATGCGTTATCTTTAAGTTTTCCAAGAGCCTGCTTCCAGAAAGTGGTCAACTGTTTGCACATGAAAATCCACATTCCAATTCTCCCCATGGGCCCACCCGTGCCCAAGGCTTCCCCACAAGCGCATTGTATCCGAGCTCGTAGTCTCCACGATGCTGCATGTTGACGTGGTTTTTTGAAGAATTTTGCATCTTGCAACAGCATATCAGTATTGAATATGTTAGTTGAACACACTAGTGTATCCTACTACACAATAGACGGCATACTATTCGGATCACAGCAGTGATTGGACAAAATTGGAATAAGCTGGACAAAACTGGACTAATCTACAAAATGAAACATCATGCTCACATGCAATATTAAACGGGTTCAGCATGTCTCGTGCACAAAGGCGGTTTAAGCATGCCGTTGACTTTTTGGAACATTGCAACACGAACTTCAAAAAGAGTAAAAGTTCTACAGAGTGTTGCGAATGGGATAACACTGTGACGATAAAGCTTGACGCCTCTGATGATTCTGACAAAGAATACAGAAAGAAGTTTGGCGTAAACTTCATGGACGAAAATACGCTGATCATAGGAGATGACATGAATAATGTTCTCATGGTCTATCAGGACGAAAACAAGGTCGTAACCGAAGACATAACTTCACTAATTCACGTTCTTAACAAACTATACATAACTCCGGAATATATAATCCACAAAAAAGTGGAGCCGGCGAAAACACCACCCCACATAAAAATAAACTTAAATTTTATTCAAAACAACAATATCCAAAATGCGAACACCATCCATAACGTGCATACTATCCAGAACAACTTTGCAAATCTATGTGTATCATCGACGACAAGCATTGATACTGCTGCGCAGTGTTACTTAGAAACCTACTTTAAAAGAGGGGGAATGTGTCCCCTGAAAAAAGTTTCCCGACATCCAGAATGGAAAACAGCGTATAAGGACAAGATAGAAACCAAGAAAGTGGATATCTGCAAATCATGCGAGAAACGATGGCTCAAAGGATGTTGTGATAAATACAGTAGAGCCAACAGAACTATATGGGTAATGGTGATCGGGTGGCACGAATAGACTAAACTTACTTTGCCGAGCAAACGTATGATTACTACGCGTGGCACGCATCGTCCATTCTACACTAGCATCCGATATTCTTTTTACGAAAACTCGCAAATCACGTCCTCGTTTCTTTGTTCTGGATAGCCTCGATCAACCACGATTAGTATCTCCGCATGCACATGAATTATATAATATACCTTATTGCATGTACACGAAGTATATTGTTCGCGCATCCAAGCTACGTTTACAACGGTTTGCGTCTAACACTTTGTAGAAGTTTAGGAGTTTAGAACTTTAGAAGTTCAAAATTGTCCAGGACGGTCATGATAACTGCATAAAGCGTAGCTTTGCATAATTGTTTGGCAAAAAAGAGTGGATTAAAGTTATTTTATTGTTCATACTATAGAGTGCTAAACAATAATCGTTGAAAATAAAGAATTCGTATTTTGCGGTTAATAACGAGCTCGCTATCACTGTTACGTCAGTTTGTAACCACTGCAGACTTGGTACAGTTTTTGCACATTTTAATGCTAGACAACTTAAAGTATTTGCATGCAAAACTATAAGCGAATCCTAGTATCTCAATAGGCAAAATAATGAGCGCACTATTGTCGGAATTCCTTGCGGTAGCGCAGTAATCATAAAGTCAAGGTAGTTATAAAAGCGGTCAATGTGCCGACCGTTATATATATCGGAACAAACTATTGGTAAAGAAATTTGTATAGCACTTGTGTGAAAGAAAAACTCTCAATTTTACATATAGTTAACAAGCAATCTTTCAACTAGAAACTGTTGCATGCTCACACAATAATTTGTTGATCCAAGTTCACAAAAAAATACCGTTCAACAAGAAACACAATATTTTCTGTCGTTGACGCTTTTGCAAATGTGCAAAAAGGCGACGCGCGGTTTGCGCGACTACCTGTTGTTTTGATATATTTTGAGGCCGCATCTGTTCTCGATTAAATTGACTGACTGTATCGCGCCACGCAGTCTGTAATTTACAGTAAGGTAAACATGATATCGCTCGATCTCGCTGGAGTCATATCTCTCTTGTCTGGGGGTGTCGCAGTCGGATCCCTCAAGCTGGCAAACGCAAACAGGCTCCGGCCTTTCACGTCGTTTATTGTCGTTCCTGGCCTGTATGGAGTCTGCGCCAAGGTTCTGAGGCGTAACGGAAACTTCCTGGCCCGCACTTTCAGCCCGGAAGAAAGAGAAGACACCCGGCAAGTTGTTGGGACGAACAGCTCCAGGTCGTACAGGTACGTCGGTGTCAATTCGGGAACAAACGCTGTTATCAAGAACGCACTCTTTGAATCTTGGCTCAACGTGCATAGTTCCCAAAAGAATGTGCAAAGCGTAAAGTGTACTAGAGAGGGAGGCACGCCAACCATCGTCGGTTTTACGTCTTGCACAAAGTACAAACCGGGAGAGAAGATTGTTGTGAGAGAAACTTGGTGCATGATAGCCTCTTTCTTGCTTCAGGCAGGTGCGATCGTTGTGCTCGTGTTCACGTTCAAGGAAGGAAACACTGTCGGGATAATCATGCAGATGCTGAATATGGCCATTTATTTTGCTATTGTTACCGTGGTATCCTTCACACAATTCAAGATACCCCAGCCCACACCCTCAAGTGGGGTGCCTCCGGGTAACATGATAATTACAAATCAGGACTCGGAAAACATATGGGCAGTCGATAGTATTGACGAAAAGGCAACCCAGAGCATGACTGTGTGCGAAGTGAGCGCCAACCGTTCCAGTGTCGAGCGTGTTGCGGAAACTGTCCTTTGCGTACTGGGATCGCTCGTGTCAGTGGCAACAGTGCTCTTGGTTCCTACTATGTCCGACAGAGCCCAGGTGTACTTCATCGTGCAGTACGCAATAGGTCTGTGCTCATGCACCGTCTTCTCTTCCCGTGACAAGGATGCGACCCTGAGCAACAACTTTCAATGGTACACCATGACAAAACCAGTAAGGTTCAGGTTTTCAAATCGGGCATCCGCGGTGGCAGCGGCGATGCTGTACACTGACGCTTGTTCATCATGCGTGAAAGACGATATAATACCATCGGCCGACTCGTGGGAGCACTACAGGCTGGCTCTCGATACACTCAAAGACCCAAAATTCAGGACCACATTGAAAGGTCAGGTAAGTCGCAACACTACAATAGAAAAGATTGCTGATAAGCTATCAGAAAACACTAATTTAAAGCACATAGGAGGAAACGACTACGGCAAATTTCCTCGACGGTTGGTTGCAGATATTGCAGAAGCTTTCGCGCACGAAGAAAAGATAAACGTCACATCAACGTAATTTTATCCTTATCAGGTCGTTTTCCTCCGCGAATGTTTCCAACAGATCCGCTCATTCCCAAACGTCGGCCCCTATTAGGCTCAACCACAGTTAAAATACGGTTCGTGTAAGGATCTTGCGTACCGACATCAACGAGCAACAACTCTGTGCCCACCTCAACGTCGTACAGGTATAGTGCAACATCAGTTTGTGCATCGGGTATGTATCCCAAATAACACCTGCAACATGCTGACCCTGATGCTGTTACCGTTATTGTTGATGTAAACTTGCCGCATGCATCCAATTCTTCTTCACTAATGCAGGTCCACTGGTAATTCACGTCGCTAATGTCGTCGCTGACAGATCTTATTAACACCTCTGACAAAAGTTTCTTGTCTCGATTATTCATTAAATTTGCAACCAGAGCCAAGCACAACCTTTCGGTGCAATTTCCTTGCTGCATATTCGCAGTGATCCACTGACATCTGTTCACGAGGTTTTCTTCTACATCTTCCATAACATCCAGCATCTCAGACTCTACGATACATCTGTATACCTGATTGCAAGCTACCACTATGTTTTCCTCGTTGTCTACATCTATGTGTGGAAACGCATTTATAGGTGTGTTAGCCGATGCCTTTGCGCAGCTTTTGAAAGGCATTCTGTAGTATTTATCAGTCAAAGGTGATGCTGGGTACAGAAATGCAGTACGAATGAGTTGCCCATGAATCAGACCCTGCATCTGAAGTCTCCACCAAGCAACGTCCTCACCGCCGATGTTGTACTCGGGTTTGACATACACGTTACATAGACCCATTATTGAATACACCGCATCTTCCGGCTCCCAGCACACTCTGTTTGGCATGAGCTCTATCACCCTGGACTCGTCAACCATGTTACGAGCAACGGCTGCCATACCCGCTGCGAGTCTAATCAGGTTTCCGTTTGCATGGGCACTGTTGGCCTCCCAGTTTGCCATGTTGTAAACTTCAGCAGCACTGATAAAATCCATCATGTTAAAGCAGGCCCTGAATCCGTCAACGGAACACCACAAAACATCTCGTGCGACAGCCACTTCTTGCAGAGTCCAACACCTCTCAAACCAAGAGTCAGCTGTAACCCTGTCAAGTATCAACATCAAGTCATTGAAATTTGATATATCATTCGCAGTCATTCTTTCGTTATATACGTCCCTTTCGGCATCTCGCAAAACTCGGTTGTTCGCCTTCATCAGACGCACGCACTCCCTCAAGTCAAAACCGTTTGTAGATGACAAAAGGACTATCACAGCCTTGGCTCTGCTGTATATTTTGTGCATCATGGGAATCTGCATAGCTTTGTCTTCTTCGTTTCCCTGCATGATACAAACCGTGTCCATCCAAAAAGTTTTTTCTGTCCTCGTAATATGGCCATGCCCCGATGTCAACAGCTTGTACCCTATACTTTCTGGATTTGTGTCAGCTCCATTTTCCTTTTCGTCTCGCGTCCACACATGAGAAATAGCTACATACTCTTCTTTCGCGGACTCAAGGGACCACTGACCATTTGAAAAACGAGCGAGCCTAAAGGTTCCGGGAATATTCATGGAGTTTTAGAAACATCACCATTGCTTTCCAATATTCAATTTGTTTTTAGGTGCACGATCACATGCATCCTCAAAACTCATTGTCAACGTACATGCGAAAGAATCGCGTATGTGCACGGGTTCAGATTTTCACGTAAATCTTGCACTAAGGACTTGAATATTGTTCGTATTACCTGATGTAGCATAGGATTTCAAAAACGTGAATTTTTTGTGTGTTTTGTGATTCGACTGGTTAATATGTTAATCAACTGTTTGACACTGCCATGTATTCTTTCGGTCTTATAGTGCGACTTTCGTATCCGGAAAAGCTATCCCATGTTCTCTTTATTTCGTAGCGTTTCTCCCGGTTCAATTTACTCCCAAATGTTACCAGCAATAAAAGGTACTCTACTTCTGTACACATACGCTGATCGTGGGTGTTCCGTGAATAAGACTTCTTTCAGTCATGATTGACGTTATCATCGGCGTGCAGCAGTTCTGTGTAAGCATTACAAGTATCCAATATAAATTGATTTTCGGTACATAGCTGTTGTTCACGAAAACGTAAAGTTGAAAATATGGACGAAAAAATAAACGCGCTGTATGCCAAGTTCTCGAGCTTCAAGGAGAATCCAATGTTAACAATGTCTGATGACATAAGAAAACAACTTGTGAGTGCGTTCGCCAATGACGATACACCCGAAAAACATGACATACCCCATCACGTACCTTCGGCTTTAAAGTTTCCTCGAATCGAGGAGGAAGATATTGAGTTCTCATGGAAGCTCAAAGCCGAAGGTACGTGGACAATAGAATTTTTGCATATGTACATGGAAAACGGGGAAGTACAATTTTACGACGAAAAGGAAATTTACAATGAAACTGTCGACTTTGCCGGCCAAGAGTGGGAACACGTTCCGGTAGACGAACGAATAATGCATATGAACGGTATCATACACGTCTCGAGCCGTGAGTATACGTTGCATCTTTTCCGGTTTGCAAGAGAAAATGGTGCGCTCGTTTTCATGAGGGGACTCGATGCTGATGCAAAAAGTATATGGAGTTGGCAACAGGAAATGCGTCAATGTAACCTGCTCGTATTGGAAACTGGATATGGAATGCGCAAAACACAAGGATGCAACGTGTGTGGGAAGAAAGAAGAATCTACGGTGTACGGAAAATGGCTACCTACTCGATTGTTAGATCTCAAAAAAGGACAAGTTATCAAAACAACAGACTTATGTACAGATTGCCGGATCAATTGTGGATCATACATAGCAGTATCGCACGTGTGGAACGAGGAATCAAACGACATAACCGACGTCGGAAGTATCATGCACTTTGAAGGAGTAACTTGGAAGATTGACGGAAACACAGGCTGGAAGCTGAATCTGATAGGAGAAGAGTCACAATATCGCGGGGAAAGCCGGTGGGTCTGGATGGACACTGTGACAGTGAACCAGGATGATCCTGATGACGTAGCACGATGCATATATGAAATGCCTAACGTGTACAGGTACGCAAGGAAAGCTCTGGTGCCTATGGGCCAGATCCGACCTCAAGATTGGATTATTGCACACACGTTTGCAAACGTGCTGCGGATAATCGTCCGAACAGGAACCGCCAATGACAGCAATCTACAAGAGTTTAAAAATAATGGAATACTTGACCATCCCTGGTTCAGTCGTGTATGGACTTTACAGGAAACTCTCCTGGCACCTGAAACAGAAGTTATAACGAAATGGGGAACGTGGAGCTTTTCACTATGCAGACAGAGGTACCTGTATGCCAAGAAGAGAGTATCGAAACTCAATCTCGATGGGATGATTCCGCCTTCGCTCGGATCTTTATTGCAATGGACTTTCAGGGAAGGAAGTCCCACTCTATCAGAACTTTTGGAATTTAACGCTGACAGGAAATATACACGCCACATAAACGACAAGATATACTCGGTCATGGGGTTGGCCCCGTGTCCCTCTGTAAAAATTAACTATGGTGTCTCGTACAGCGAAACTCTGCTTTGTGCCCTGAAAGAAAGATACAACAAGTACGGAGAGGTAGACTGGATATCATGCATGGGCGTCCAGGATCTGGGTATAGTCCCGGGAAAATTGCTTTGGCGAGGAATATACGGAGAAAATGTTCTAAATGAAATACACGGTAACACAGTCTCTATGAAAAGAGTGGGCAATATAGTAGAAGACGAAGTACCTCCAAGCACAGAAATTCATACTGACACGTTACTGAAGGCTGTGCTCGACCTGGAAGAAAAAATAGGAAAAATGGCGTTGAGTTGCATATACGACATTGGAGCACCAGGAGAATACAACATGTTCGACGATCTACCCCAAGCTTTTACGATTGAGATATTAGATCCAGACCTTGCAGCCTATATCAGAAGCAAAGATGTCGCAAAGAGTGATATGACAAAAATTGGCGAAATAGTTAAACTTAGCAGTGAAACAGTGGGAATATGCAAAGCCGAAGTATTTGGAAAGGTGTGCGGAGCAACGGTAATAGGACAATATGGACCGAACACTGTTCTGTTTGACTGCGGTCTGAAAATAGCTCCTAAGAGCTGCATACTGTTGGGATGCGAGAGAGACAACAAGGAAAAATGGCACAAGACGTGCGTAGCCTATGTGAGAATTAAGGATGTACATAACACAGAGGTATATACAGAGCTGGAAAACATAGAAATAACAAGACCGGAAAAAACCGGCGAAAAAACAACAGATAGATTCAATTTATAGTCATATATAAGCTAGTTTTTTTATTTGGGAACTTCTCAGGAGAAACATAAACAAAAGTAATTACCACTATGCTGGAATAATAATACATATTTATTTACCCACCAACATGTTGCAAAGTCCACCGAAAAAAATGTCACATTTTCATGTATCATGATTCTGGAACAGCGTGCCGGTAAAACGATTGGGAACATATATGGATATTCCGATCAACATCAAAATTGACATGTATTAACCAGAAATAGCAATTGTACGATACTAGGAAACATAGAAACGTAAAATTGGATCTTACAGAATTGAATTCAATCATCGACGGGTGTATTTAATGCATTCACAACCCTCATTCTCGAAGTGGGCATGAGCTCGTACCCCAGATATTTAGCACTAAAAGATAAAATGAATTGCTTAATATCACAAGCGTGTGTGTAATGTTAGAATGTTAGAAGTTTAGAAGTTTTGAAGTTTAGAAAGTGTTCACGACAATCGCACTATGTAGCACAGGTTGTTTTGACCCCATTCTGACGTAACCATATATTTTTATCTATTGAATTTTAGCAAAATGTTTTGGCATCATGACGATCATATATTACTTAAAATTCGACGTGAGTCTTGCTGTGTCTGTACCAAAGTCCACGTTTAGTACACACTTGAAAGTTTTCATAAAATTGGTGCCCAGTATGTTAACGTCTTTGAAGTGACGGTCTTCCGGCGACTGAAGCACCAGGACAGGATGGCCGTTAATGTGAACGCTGAACGGATTATGTGGATTAGACACGGTCCTCTGAAAGGACTGTATCGCTTCGTTGCATATGTACGTGAACGGGGACCATGTGTCTACAAGAAAATGGACGTGCCTCATCTTGTCGCCAATTTTCACGACGGTGGCAACGAATATGAGGTTGTGTGGACCCCACACGATTCCCTTTGCTTCGGTGAAGTTGTCGTCATTTGTCTCTTCCAAGTATAAGCCTCGAGCATGTCAGATATCTCATGGTGGAGCTCGTTGGAATGCACGTCAGTAAGCAAGACGTCAAAGTCGTTATGTGAGTACTGGACATCGAATATTGAACTGATTGTTTCTAGTTGTCAAGGAAGTTGACCAGTGTCAATTTTGTGTCGATTACTCGCAGTTACTATATGATTCTGGTTATGCACGATCTGACATAATACATGCACATTAGTATATGTATCTTTGATTATATATTTATTCCTTTTGCCTCGGTAGAATTGTCACTCTTTGCTTCCATGTACGAAGCCTAGAGTAAATTATGACAAACATGCTAGAAGGCTAAGGGCATTTCTTTAAAAATAAGATCTAAACTGTGCTTGCTTTTGTCTGGATCTGAATTGAGTTTCAGCTTTAGAAACAGTTTCAACCCTGTTATTTGTTGGTATTTTCACCTTGTATTGCGATAAAATATCCAAAATATATTGAATACTCAACGGAGCAGGTTCAGTGAGTGATAATCGCTATTACATATTGTATGGTTATGACAGGAAGAACAATGCTCGGAAGCAGCAACAATTCAGACTGGCAACTACCAGTAACCCTATGCATAGCAATTGTAGTTGGTACGTGGGGTCTTGTACGCGTTACTGCAGGAATAGTATTCATAGTTTCATCCAGGCGCATAGGTAATAACTTTGACTATCCAAAAACCAGAGAGTGGACAACTGGATTCTTTAGTGTATTTTCTCGACTTGTTGCTGCAAACCCTGATGCTCGATGGGACCAGTGGTTAACATCCGAGACCATGCGCAGGGATGTTAGCAAAATGTATGACAATACAGTAACACTTAAAAAGCTGCATTCACCAACTTCTTTTGGTCAAAATAGTGGTGACTTATATAAGCCCAAAAAACTAGATGAAGTAGTCAACTACATCGATAGTCATAAAGACTGTTTATGGTTTACAAATATGAAGCAAAGATGGGAAGACCTACTAGCCCAAACAGTCGCGGACGTAACAAGTGCATACGCAATGCTAGCAGCAGTAGAACCATCTTTGACCATTGGGTATCGATACTGGGGAGAAGTTTCTTCAAGGCACTCTCCTGACGAAAACGAAACAGATGTCACCAATTACTATGGTAGTGGATGCTGCAACAGGTACATGCCCTGGAAAAATCTTCTTGCAGTACTAGCATGGAAACAGCAAGATTGCAAGCATTACGCTTTGCCACTTCAGGGAGACATAACAGGATGTACTAGCTCATTTGAATATCAGGAAATACCTACAACTGTAGCTGTAAGAACGTTGATGAGAGTTCAATGGCTAACGTCAATACCAGTTGGTATGATGTTGCTTCAGATAGCGTTGCTTATCAGCACACCTATAACATACAATAAATTCGGATCAAAGTGGAGAGTGTATGAAATTGCAATGTCAGTATATATTGTGATAAGTGTGTTCGCATGTTACATAGTAGACGCATACACGTCTTACAGAATGCTAGCGCTTAGGATAGTTGATAACAGTATAAAATTTGTGGCAAATGCGGTTGATCCTGTGTTTGAGCAAAGCAATGTTCCTAAACACATAGAAAAAGGTTGGAACAGGGAAGGACCTGCACATATACGAGAATGGATTTCAGAAGCAGAAGAAAACGCACAAAATATACCCAAAATACATGAATCTCAGCAAATAGCTAGTACAACAACAACTGCGCTGCTAGCTGCAACCATAGGGTTGCAAGCTATTGCTATGGCATCTAGCACAGAAGAGAAGGATGTTGTCAGTGCCGTATTGGCCCTCATTGTCACACTTATTGCTACTGCAGCCGCTGCTTTTACCGGGTGCATCATAAACATGGTACTCTCTTTGCGCGCACTTGCAAGACAAGTTGAACTGCACAAATTTTTGCTTGCATCTAATCCATATGTGAAACAGTCAGAGGAATTGAAAGCCACATATACACCAATGACCGAAAACGAATCAAACTATATCAAGTTCCAAAATATCTATATGAAGAAGGATAATGACATAGGGTCTATAGAATGGTATAATGAAATATCAGGACTGACATCCTTTAAAGCATTCAAACGGTGTGCAGAACTCAGTCTTCTTTGGGAATGGAAGGAATTGTTTAACTTGATAAGAAAAGCTTTATTTAGTAGAAATGAAAATAAATTATTGGAAGAAATGACCAATTCAGTAAGGGAAATGCTGAGGAGATGTCTGTGTACGACTTCAAGTTATATAACCACCAATGCCATATCTACAGAAAAACGTGAAATAGACGCACTGCTGTGGAACAGGATTTTTTCCAATAACCATAAATTAAAGGACAAGGTACAAGAAGTAAAAGACGAGGAATGGTACGACCAAAATGGAATTATGGCAAATATTGCGGTTTTGAATGTCACGCTTGACGAGCAGCAACAAGAAATTTTCCAAGAGTACACATTTGAAGAATACGGCGACCAGATTGAACAATTTAACAATGTTATTGTCAGTACTTCAGTTGAACTATTAAGAATGTTATACCGAGACGCAGACGTTGGAGAATTATTAAACGATAACAACGTATCACGACAGCAGGAGTATCTTGCTAGAACCAGCAGTATAAACATGGAAAACTAGAACCAGAAAAGTTTCATTAGATGAAAATTAATCAAAACGAGATAGTGCACAAAAAGGGTTGCATACATAAATAAAGAACATATTGCGAACATGGCGATCGAAATTTGCAGATTGTCAAACTTTAGGTTTGACACACGTTTACGGAAAGTTGTTACTAATTTAATATAAACTCACATGAACGAATAACATGAAAATATATTCAGATCTCACATTCACATCGAATCCTACAGCGATAGCTACTCTGATAGGATACTGGTAGAATGTTTTTTGCAACAGCGGGGTACGGTGGACGCATCAATATTTGTTGCACTACTTAGCCGGTGGTGTACCACCCCCATCCCCAAGATCTATTTTCTGGCCGTACTCCGTACCCCAAATATGCATAATTTTAGCATTGAATTAATATTATAAGTGAAAGTAGAATATAATAATTAATTGCTTTTCCTTCTACTAGTTTTCACAATGCATGTCTTCGAGCTCAAATTTATATCGCCTCGTACCCAACCGTACCCCACGTACCCCAAATTGATTTATTTTTGGTAAATACACTGCGATTTATGAAAAGCATAATGGACGACCATGGAGTGTCTGACGAGCTGGCCAACGAGCTGGCGTTCATCCGTTCTTTTTGCTCGCGCTTTGTTCCGTGCCATGTCGAATTCGACGATGACAAGAGTAAGCATCGAAAATTACCAGCGCTCAAGGGTTGGACCGAAATAACCCCTGAGCAATCGCAGGACCTGTTGGCCACAAGAAAGTTTGACGGGCACCGATTTTTCATCTTCCTTACTGGAGACGAAACCGGGCTGTTCGTCTTCGATATTGATCGCAAAAACCCGGACCGTCCTGATCATGCATATAAGATAGACGGGGTGGAAGCCTTTGAGATGTGGTGCGGTCCAATAGATACGCCTGACACCTTTACGTCGAAGTCAATTGGTGGCGGCTACCACAAGGTTTACAGACTCACAAAGCAGCTTGCCAAGTTCATTAAGAACGGTCATCCGGTGAAAGATGTGCTGTGCGAGGTGCTTTACAATAAGCGCGGGTTCATGTACGGAGAAGGATGCAAGATGATTCACAAGATGCTGCCACGGCCGCCGCCAGCCGCAGTGTCAAACCTCATCATTAACAACTATTTCAACACTCAGGTCAACATCGGGTCAGTGAACAACACTGTGGTCAACACTTGCGGGTTGCCTTCAGAACAGAGCGTAAACGAGGTGCTGGGCTGCGATGTATCATGGAAGATTACTAAGGAGAACGAGGATTCGTACATGCTCGTACCGGATGCGCACCAGTGCTGCGTTGAGGTTGAGGTCGAGCACCAGCAGAAAGGGCACAGTTGTGTGTATGTGCATAAAAATTCAGTGGTTCTGAACTGTTTCAGCCATGGCAAGCGGATTTTGTCCGGAAATACGAGCAAGCGGTTGAGGGAGTTGTTTTTTGTGTACAAGAGTGCGGGGAAGCCAGGCGTCACCGAGCTCGTAGATAAACTGCTGGTGCTGGCGTCTGTAGAACTGCTGGCGCGTGAGAATGGCATGGTTCTCCGGCGTATTAGCCGTGTAGTGCCTGTTTACGAGCCGGTCAGCACGTACGAGGCCTTCCTGACGACACATTTGGCCAACGATGCGCAGCTCAAGGCCTTTCCGCGTCGCTTCAACGATCTGGTGGTTTACATGACGCGCGTTGGGGACGCAGGTTTTCCGTTCATCAAGCGCGACCGCACTTACCTTGGTTTCCGCAACGGCATGCTCAATCTCGTCAGCGGAGAACTTGAGTACTACGGTAACCTGCCCCCAGGTATTTCACCCCGGCACTACATAGACCAGGTATGTCAGTTTGAAGATTTGGATACGCCGATGTTCGACCAAATATTTTGTTACCAGCTTGATACGGGTGACCCCGATGAATCCGCTGTGACGTATACCTACCTCCTGGGTCTCATTGGCCGCCTATTTTACCCAGTGGGCGAGTACGACAGCTTTGATGTGATGCCCTTCGTGGTGGGAGACACGAACACCGGAAAGTCTACTTTGGTGGACATTGTCTCGTCCATGTTCGCTCCCGGCAGCGTTGGCGTGGTTGATTCATCGCACGAAACCGTATTTGGGCTGCAGTCCATGCACGACAAGGAGCTTATTGTTTCTCCTGAGATGCCTGACAATATGGCCCAACAACTTGCATCTGACAAGTTCAAGAAGATGGTATGCGGCGAGATTGTTGCGGTTCCTATCAAGCACGCTGTTGCAGAAACGGTGAAGTGGCGAGTGCCTATGCTGATGTGCGGCAACGACTACCCACGTTATCGCGATGAGCGTGGCTCTGTGTCGAAGCGTCTTGCGATCTTCTGCTTCACCCGCTACGTAGACACGCCGGACTCGTCGCTGAAGCATCGTATAATTAACGAAGAGCTGTCGCGGCTGGTGGTGAAGTGTCTTATTGCGTACCGCGGCTTGCTGGAGCGCACTGGCACCGACGGCTTTTGGAATCGATGCCCTTCGTATCTCAAAGAAAACACATCCCACATGCACGAGACCTCCGACTACGTGCACATGTTCCTCACTCTCGGCTTTGGCGACAACAGTTGGTACGACCGGGTTGCCAATGCTCGCAAGGTCATGTATTTCGTGCAACGACCAGGATGCAGCCTGTGGATGGAAGAGTTCAAAAAGAAGTTCTTCGACTATATGCGCTTCCGGCATCCGCAAGTAAAGCACAGGTGGAGCAAGGACTACAGTTCCTTCAAACGCCTTGGTTACGTGGTAGAACGCCGCCACATGTGCCGTGCTTGCAAGAACCCAGCGACTCGAGGGTGCTGCGAAAATTACAGTCACGCCAACCGCTCGCATGTCGACGTTATCATGAACATCGTTTGCGTTGAGGAGTTCACTTGTCGGGATGATGCAGAGTAGTTGGTTTGGGTACGTGGGGTACAGTGGGGGTACAGCCAGATTTTTTAAAACTAGTTTTGTATGCCTCACTTTTGACGGTAGTATAAAACAGAAGAAATAACTTTACTTATTTTTATATATTTCTTTTTTCACTTATAATATTCTTTGTTTGGGGTACGGAGTATAATCAGAAAATAGTCCGAGGGGGATGGGGGTGGTACACCACCGACGTAAAGTACATGAAAAAGTTCGTTCGTGTCATACATACAATTTCTATGATGGACCGCTAGGTAGAGCGCGAATTATAGATATGAAACATTTATTCCTAAATTTGATGAACTATATTGATCATGTTATCAAATGGTACATGATCCAACTCTCTTCAAATGTCCTTTTAATTTTATGTGCTGTATTTTGTGAAAACATAAAAATATAAGTTGTATATACCCACAGCAGCACATTCTTGGCCTGCTATTTTCTCGCTAAAACAATACGTTTATATGTTTTCTTTCGTATTGCCTGTTTTGGTACACATATAAAACTGCGGAAGAGGTAAAATATGTACATGTTGCTTGGCGCGTTGTCTTCGCAGTGGTCAACCCTTATGTTGTCACATTCGCCGTATGAACTGCTGCTCACACGTCGTGCGTCTTCTTCAGTAAATTTCTTGCATGCAGATAAACCGCTTGGCATGTGTTTCGTTTCTTCACTTTTATCGTTTGCAGTTCCACAGCTATCCCAATATATGGGCCCAACCTATTGTTGTATTTGCACCACACATTATAGTTACGTTTTTCTCTGTATAACTTGTACCCCTTATCGCAGGGTTGTGCTAGTGCGCAAGTGTTGAACACAAGTATAATAACAAATACCCTTGTACGTGCAGCCATTATTCATGAGCACACCCTGCACACCAAGTGCATGGTGTACATGCACTTGGTGTGCAGACGTTGTATTCTCTATAAATTATAAAAGCTCAATTATGCAAAAAGTATCCATGGATATTTGTATCCATCTATAAGAAATTTAGTAGTCAAAAGTTTTTAGAAACATGACACTTTCAATTCTTTGTGACGACATACTGGCAGAGAAAACTTAATAGAGTGGTCTCTTACGGTCTGACGTCACAAAGAATTCATGGTGCCATGTTGTAGATTAATGTTTTTTATATTTATGGCTTTCAATTTTTAGCGATGTGGTGATTGAAGGTAAACTACAGTTCTACAACTCCACGACCAGAGAGTGGAGTTATTGTGAAAACTTTTGTATATCTGGAATAGTTGAATCAGCCAGTAAAGTAGAATGCGCTAATGGACAAACAGAAACTGGCTCTAGAAAGCTGTTACTTTTGTACAGTAAATCCAGCACTCTGGTAATATATTTGTCTCTTGTTGAACTGGGCCCTTCCGACGAACCACTGGTCGACGATGTCAACAATGACGGGGGAAAGTTCTGTGTCGCCGTGTCAATGTAATGATTACAGAATATCAAACACAAGATTCGTTCTACGAAAATGCATGCAAGTGGAGTGTAATCAATTTGCATAATTACGAGCTAAAGCTATATTTTGGAACGAATATAACTCTTTTTGGTCTGTTTATTAGTTGCTTTTTTCGTTAGCTTTCTAGTTGGCTTCTTTGTTGGCTTTTTTGTTGGCTTGTTGATAGTGCAGTTCGGCTTCCTGACACACAAGTTATAGCCTCCCATAGGTAATGTACATTGTGGACAGCTTAAACTTTTCTTTTTATCTACTATCACTTTACTCAGCTTGCTCATTACGACTTTGTCACTGTGAGCCACATCAGCAACAGTTTTTAACAAGATTTCGAATGGTTTTACTCCGTACCGGTACGTTATGAATGATCGAGTTCTGGGATCCAGCAACGTTGCAGCAGCGCTCACGACATCGAGCAGCGTATCCACGGGTTTGCCGTTCGTGACTCCACATTTGTACAGTGTAACAACTGCTTGCTTTGCGCTACCAAGGCTCAATAAATCAGCAAAGTCAACCGCACCAAACGTGAGAAGTTGTTCATCTGTCGTCAGGTCACATACAGAGTTTTCCTTCTGCGCGTAGCACGCAGGATGTGAATCAAAAGCAATTTGCTTTATGTTATCACACGTCGGGCCATTGGCGTCTACAAAACCAACCAGGGATGTTTGTAAGCAAACAAGAGTTGACTCTAACCAGCTCTTGAACTTGGGTGACGTCGTCGGGTCATTAAGCAGGTAAGAGAATATTATGCAATATTTTTGTCCATAACCAATGGGATAACCTGCATCTCCACAATTGTAACTTTCTTCAAGACATCGCTGATAGAAATAGCAAGTTCCACTTGTAGACAGCTGTTTACAGTTTGGACAATCTTTCGAACCACAAAGTTGTCCTTCTGTCCACTTTTTTCCTGGTGTACAATCGCTTGCAACAGTATCTTCACATGTACCGCTAACCTTAGAACAACATCCACCTAGTGGTTTGCAATCGTCAACACTTGTTCCCGGCTTGCCTTTGGGTGTTCCAGTGTCAGGGGGACATAGCGTGCAAACTTTAGAATTTTCGGCTGACCATTCGTTATCGTTACACGCTTGGCACTTTGGCCCACTAACACGGTATTCGTCGTCAGTAATTCCTTGATAGTAGAAGCTAGTTCCCGCGGGACACGAGCTGCAGTACCATGTACATGTGCTTGTCCACTTATCACTGGACCCTTCCGGAACATTGGGATAGTCGGAATCCGGTATGCATAACTCCATATAGACCACAGAAGTCGTTCCACCGAAATATTGTTTATTATTTGTACAATAATCATGTTTAGGAATAGCCGTAAGCATCGGGCTTGTACGTGGACAGGGCACTTCATACGTCTCACTTACAGTTTGAACAGGTCCGATCGTCGACGGCCATATTTTTTGAGACGAGCACATTTCGGGTAGGGCAAACACATACGTAAGCAATATTGCGCAAAACCATAATTCATTCATACTATCGCAGCTTGTAGTTTATCACGAACATTCGTGACAAGATCAATTTATCATCTAACATTGCAATAGAACATTTTCAGCAGAGTGAACCATTTACTCCATTCAATTTACCGTATTTTATTCACTTCTTAGGCGGCTAGTACTCGTACTCTAAAAAACAGCCTGTATATGGAATAAATTGAAAACTCCACGTAATGCCGAACCCATTGTAATATCCATTCATACCACGCACGTAATTTCCACATGCTTTTACAAATTTATCATGGGGACTTTGACCGAAGCAGTCAGTGAGAAACATAGAAAAGCCTAAAGTAAGACAGCATAATGCAAAGTTTCTTTTTTCTTTTGATTCTCGTTCGCCTATAGCACGTTGGAAAAAGTCTATATCGTAACGGTACCTTTCTTGCGACACTCCGCGTCGTATCATTAATTGTGGAATGCTTGGAAGACCCGCGCCTTGGTTCATCGCAAATCTTTCTTTTCCGTGTTCGCCGTGTGAGTTTCCTAAGACTTGTTCTCGGGCAATAGCATGTGCTACATTTGCTCCCCATCTACTTCCATCAATACTTGTTTGTAGTGGATCACCATAAGTTACAACACGCGGAGCATCTAAGTATGCCTGAGTCTGGGCTCGCAAATGCTCATTGTAGGTAGACATTGTAGTATGTGCGGTTGTTTAGTACGCGCCAATCCAAATAATCAATTTTAGTTCGTACAGTTTTGTGATGTAGTTCGGTGGATCAATTGTCGGTATATCAGGCGCTGCTGGAGCAGGCGTAAACAGCTTTAACCAGTACGTAGTATGGACTTCAATGAACGACGCACACAGCAAATGCTCATTGTAATAGTGATGTTTCTAGCAACGGTATTTGGAAGTGCATATTTCAACTAGTTTAGCAAGCAGCTGCAAATTGAATACAAGGTTTATTGATTCTACAGCTTTCTGTATATAAACAGTTCTGCAGCAACACTACAAAATCTACAAATTTAACTTACAAGACAGTTACAAAATCCACAAATTTAACTTACAAGACAGTGCAATAGTAAGCTTGCGTGCTATCATGAAAAAATTTGTAGCCATATCAATAACCGCATTACTGTACGCTTCTTTGATATATGCACAAGTATGCGATAACAATTCGTGTGGTGTATATTACGGATGTTATCATTCAGCGGACGGTTGTCTTACTTGCTCAACTGATGAATGTTGCCCATGCGACGATTGTAGCGTATGTAGTCTTCGTACGGGAACTTTGATTGCTGATGAACCTACTCCAAGTGATCCTCCAACTACAGATACTCCAACGCCCACACAAGACAGCAACAAAGTTAGCCCAACAATTATATCTTTGTTATTTGCATACACCTTCTTATTCTTTTTTTAAAAATAGCAATAAAAGTAACAGCTAATTACTGACCTCATAATATCTACAATTTATTGCGCTGTACTCAGATGTGGCCACGCCTTGTTCTGGGTATTAGACGAAACGTTGCAAAGCGTCATCCACCTACCCTTGTATTTGTACAATAGCACGTTCTGGTTGTTCAAAAAATACTCTGGTCTTACCTTTTCTTGCGATGCTACGATGTTAGCTGATTCTTCGGTTATTGATGTTTTTGGTCTTCTCTTAAACTTATTTTTTATTGCCATTCCTGCTATTGCCCATAAACCTAAAGTAAGGCCTATGAAGCATGCATCTGCCAGAGATGCATACCTCAAAGTTCTGCATGTCTCACAATGGAGCGAAGGTAATCCTCTGCTGGCTGTACACCCCCGCCCTTCGAAAGGTGAACCCCAAGTTTTGTTTGCACAACAATGATTGTCAGCTTCGTACATTAATATGTCCCTGTGTCCATCAGGAATATTTTTGTCGAGTATAGATGTGATAATTAAAAATCTGCTTCCATTGCTGTCGCCCATTGTGGCACATCAATCGATAAAGTGAAAAAAATGAACACTTCAATTTACAGGATATCTTTGTGGCATATTTGAATACTGTTGTTCACAATATCGTAGGACCAGATACAGGTGGAGCTTGGGATATCGTTGGCCTCCCTCAATAGGTCATTTAAGGATGATCTGAACTTGTCGTACCTGACATATGTCCATCCGCAGCATAGGTTTGATGCGGCAGACCAAAAATTGTCCACGCAACTTTTTATGCTGTACCAACACCTGGAGTCTGCTGGGCCTCCGTATGGAAATTGACTGCAGGTGCAGGCTGGACACAGTAGCCAGCTAATACATGTGCAAAAAAAATCCCAGTTCCACGGATCTCCCTTCTCCAAATAGTTCAATATGTCAGGGTTTGAGTTTATCTTACGCATAACGTTGTCGAACGTGCCTTTGTCGACAAAGCTTTGGAGCCTGCTATTGTATGCGTCGTCGAACTTGGATCCCGGGCACTTCATATTTAGAACGTGTATATGCACACTATTGTGGTCATCCATCGCGCTCCGTTTACATTGATATACGGCTTAAATATATTTGAGTTTTAATAAATCAATTTTCTATATTAAAGTGCATGGCGTATATTCATGAAAAATGAATGATAAATGTGTTCTGCTGAGCATTTGTGTAGTATTTTATAAAAGATGTCAGCAGATATAATCTAAAAGCATGCTTTAAATTTCTTGCAGTCTTCGCCTTCTATATCTGACTTTAAAATGCAATAGCTACACGCGTAGTTTCCTGGATTACCCTTCTTCACACCTGGGCATTTGTTTTTGCAATACTTCTCGAGTAGAGTTCTATAAAGCTTGCGTTTTGCATCGTTGTATGGACCTCTTTGGAAGTGGTTAAAATCGGGTTTAAAGGATGTTGCTACCAAGCTCCTGCTTAGAGAGGTTTCTGAAGATTTTTCTAGTAATTTTTAAAAGCGAAAGCCTTCAAAACACTGCAACGCTACCATTGACTTAGCCTATTGTAAAAAATCAATATGCGTCTTGCATACTGATTACACCACCAACGTTAAGTACATATCTATGTACTTGTGTATAGTTTTTATGATGATCAACCTTTATCAAAGAAAGGTGTATAATTTTAGATAAATACATATATATGTATTTAAGATGCGCTGCTACATAAACATGCTATCAGCGAGATAAAAGATTGTGCAAAAATTACATCATCCTAGTGTTGGGATTAGATGCACAAGTACATTATCCTCTTACACACCACCCTCGGCGTTGTGCGTTTGCATAGGACTATTTGGACCCTTTTCCTAGTCCCATTCGATTTTATTTATGTATTATTTTCTTTTGTTGTGTTTAGTGGATAGAAAAAAACATTATAATAAGAGTATTGATTTACATAGGTAACACAAAAAAGTCTTTAAAAAACCTTCAAAATCCCAAAAAATCCCAAAAATCCCAGACGATTAATCTTCATTTACTCCTTCAATGCATCTAATATTGGCTATAGTTATTCTGGTTGTCCTATTAGCATGGCCGTAAAATTTGCAGCAGTCTTTGTGAGACTCGCGCCTGCAAACTTTGCATATCTTGGTGCTTATAACTGTGAATCCTTTTCTGGCAAACGCAGAATAGTCGTTATTCCATTTGTACCTGACATTTTGGTGCTTAAATCTCAACCAGTTGAAAAACTTGATTTTGAACTCTTCCATTAGCATACTGCTTTCAGGCTCTTTGATAAAATAGAGATAACGATTGCCCCATACATTGTCGTCCGGGCCGAGCGAGAGAAAGCGGTAGATGTAGTCAGTATCCTGGTTCATATCGTCCCTGTTATATTTGAAGTAATTCGGGCACGTGTTCCAGAACCCAGTCTTTGCGTGACCCACTAACACCCGGTATGCTATCAAGGACTTTGCGATTATCTTCGAAAGTTCAGTATCGATGATCCGGTTTTTCAACGATCCATCTACTTGCTCCACGTGCTTTTCGAACTTAAATATGGCAAGCCTTCTAGAAACAGATCCCTTGTCGTCTCGATAGCTCACATGCTGATTTCCACAAAGGAATAAAGGTACTTTCCACTGTACAGATATAGAATCAATATGCTTTCTAGCTACTGACACCGTGTCGCCACAAACCATATTTTTGAAAGTGTCCGACGAAAGCTGGTCTGCCATTTTTGCACTTATCTCAGTTGCTATTATGATCTCTTTGTTGTACAGAGATGCCATACCAAATATGGCCTCATGTTTCGAATCCAGAGTTCCTACGTTTCGAACGTCAAACATCGCGCGTATGATGTTTGCCAGGGCAGATTTTCCAGTGTTTGTTTCTCCAATCACAAACGGAACGACGTCAAGTTCATCGAACTGCCGGACGTCATACAGAAGCCGACCAATGAGAGCAAGCAGATATATGTAAATTTCTTCGTCTTCCAGCTGGTACTTTACTATTTTGTCAAACAGGGGAGTGTCTATGTTTTCCGTACCGAAGGGTTGATTTATGTAGTGCCGAGGTAAAACATGAGGTACGCTGTCCACCATTTCGCCGCTGATTATATCAAGTAGCCCATTACTGAAGCCTATGTACCTCTTATCCCGCTCAACATATGGAAAACATTCGTCATCAAAGTTGTCCATAAAAATCATCATGTCAAAAAACACTCTTGGGCGTGACCTGAGGGCCTCGTTATTGGCTACTACTTTCTGCAGAAATTCCCTGTATGTACCAATGGACGTGTAACCCTTGAAGACATGTCCACCATTTCTTACCAAGCCTTCTGATTTTGCTTTTGACAACAATAGCTCTACTGCCTCTTCCATAATCCCCCGTTGGTTCCGGTACTCGAAAAAGAGTTCCCTTATGGATCTTGATACTGCACCTTCGATCTGCCTTTTGCCGTGGCTGAAGCAATGAGCCGTGACTGACAACTTTCGCACTATCAGGCAGCTGTGAGCGTCTTCTGAATGAGAGTGCTCTGTGTTGACGCAGCACGTCTTTGTACCTGGAACAAGCTTGTATGACGCGTCGTTTATCTTTACGACTTTCCACTCTACATCACTTCCAAGCACGTTGTTAATTTCGGGCGTGTACGATTGTGCTGAAGCCGTGTTGCCCACTGTACTGTTGATGAGAGTGCTGTTGCTCACATTATTGTTCTGGTTTATCGTTATGAAGTTTATTACATGTTGTGGTGGCTTCTGTGGACGGACTTTGTTTACTATTTCGTACCCGTCTCCAAACACGAAGCCTCTGTTATCATACAAAACATCAATCAGGACATGTGGGGCAAGCTTGCCGCTTTTTATCGACTCCCTGAGTTCGTCGCACATTTGGTACACTTTGTGGTATCCACCGCCTATTGTTTTGGTAATGAGGGTGTCTGGTTCAAGGACCGGTCCACAGTGACATTCGTAAAACTCTACGCCATCGACTTTGCCTAAGTGGTCCTCTCTTTCCGGTTTCTTTAAGTCGATGTCAATTACGAACAACCAAGACTTGCCCCCCGTGAGAAATATGAAATGTCTTTGTTTTGCGAAAGGACCTGCTTCAAGCCGGAGTGCTTCTTCAGGAGTTATGCTGTTCCATTTTGCAACTGCAGGGACTTTGATGTGCTTTCCCTTATCTCGATCAAAGACAACATTGCATGGAGCTCGGTAATTGTTGATTGACCTTATGTACGCCAGACCTTCCATTATGTAGAAGTATATTATCACTTTTTCATTAATTGTAGTGATCATTTTTTATCATTTTGGGATTTTTGGGATTTTTTGGGATTTTGAAGGTTTTTTAAAGACTTTTTTGTGTTACCTATGTAAATCAATACTCTTATTATAATGTTTTTTTCTATCCACTAAACACAACAAAAGAAAATAATACATAAATAAAATCGAATGGGACTAGGAAAAGGGTCCAAATAGTCCTATGCAAACGCACAACGCCGAGGGTGGTGTGTAAGAGGATAATGTACTTGTGCGCTAAATCCAATTTTTATTATTTTTCTGTAATAACCCCCTGGTTACAAGAAAATAATGTATTTAGTTTAAATATATGTGCACTAGTTTTTATGTGCATTCATGTGGCACCTTTCGCACAGCACAGCGAGGTTCGAGACGGAGTCCATGTGCACACCATCAATCATACCGTTTTCGTCAGCCAAATGTTGCTCCTTTATATGGTGTGTATGAAGCGGCTGGTCTGTTTGTATTCGAGGAGCGTACCCGCAAGACTCGCAACTTTTCATTATCTTGTTTCGGTTATACTTGCTGACCTTAATGATTGTGGACCGAGTTTCCTCCTTTTCGGGCGTGACCTTGTCGCGTATCTGGAACGCGCGGGCCAGGAAGTCTGCGTCCATGTCCAGATATTCGCACACCTCGAGCCCGTACACGGATCCGCCTGGTCCATCTCGTAGCTTTCTGACGAAGGTGATAGACTTCACACCGTTGGCGCTGAAGGTGACAGACAGATGGCACGTTCTAACGTTGGGAATCTGGCGAATGAAAGGGTAGGCGCCGTGCAGGTGTGTGGTGAACAAGAAATTCACCCTCCGTTTCGCCAAAGTCTCGACGCTGGATACGAAGATGGCAGAACCGGAGGTGTGTTCCGTTCCGTGCGTGATCTCGTCTGCGAGCACGAGCGATGATGGTCCCTTAGCTCGTTTGAGAATAGCTCGGAGCTCCGACATTTCCGCAACAAATGACGATTGTCCCTTCATGATGTTGTCTCTGCTGAGTATGCGAGTCATCATGTTGGAAAACGGGCGGATCTTATACGAAGACGCAGGAACGAAGCATCCTGCCTGCGCTAGGATAACGGAAAGTCCTAGAGCTCGAAGCAGGGTGGTTTTTCCACACGAGTTCATAGAGTACAGCACGATACCGGAGCTGTCGAGGGCGACGTCGTTCGGGACGTACTCGTTGCCGTCGTCAATGCGTTCCACGACGGCGTGTCGCAAACCTTTCGCGTCCACCGAGCTGTGTGATTCGTTATCGAGCACGTCGGGGCGGCAGTAGTTATACAGTCTGCTCGTTCTGAAGTTGCAGACCGTGACATCGATCTCTGACACGAAACTACTCGCGTGCCTGAGCGCAGTTCCGCTCGACGCGAGGTACTCCAACGTACGCATGTACCTCTTTTTCGTCTTTTCTTTCAACTCTTCGGACACTTTCTGCAGCTCCCGGTTTGCTGTTTCTACCTCGGGAGACGTCACCCTGGCGCAGTATTTGTTATGGTGAACGTTAAGGCCGCTGTCAGGAGGAATTTTTTGGGAGCGCATGCTGCTGACAATGACGCATCGACCGACGCCTGGAACGTCTTCCATCCGGGCCCCGTCTATGCCATACGCAGAAACTTGACGCAGCAACTCGTGCACGGCTTCAAGATGAACATTGATTTCGCTTCGGAGTTCATCCAGTTCAGGAAAAACCCCTTTGTTGAAGACCACACTTTCCGCGTCGCACGACTGCAACGATTCTTGGTCAAACGCGTACTCAAAAGCGGCAACAAACTGTTCCACCGTGTTACGGTCCGTCATTCGCGGCAAGTGCAGTGTCTGTGCCATGCGCATCAAATCGTCTAGCTCTAGGATCGCTTTGTGAGAGTCAACGAAGCCTAAAAGTTCTGGGGGTGTCATGATACCAACCGTCATCCTTCGTTGGAGGCGCTCCACGTCGTCCACCTTCTTGAGGACTTTCTCGACGTCGTCAACGTCACCAAAAACGACACCAAACTCGTCAACTTGGTCGTACAGCTTTTGGAGTTCCCCGATGTCTGCAGACGGAGATGTCAACCTCTTCAGCAATAGCCTCTTTCCCGCCTTTGTCAAACAGCGATTGATAACGTTGAAGAGAGTGTGTTTGCACTTTCCCGTCACGTTCATCTGGTCCAGGGTGCTCGTCGAAAGCGCAAGGCGTTCTATCCGAGCAAAAGTTTCTGGCTTGGACATTCGACGCAACAGCATGGGGTTGTGTTCGTAAACAAACTCAATGAGCAACACGTAGCTGACGAGCGCATGCGGTGACCGTTCGAGGTCCAGATATTCTATGTTGTTCAGCATCGTGTCATTATCGAAAGCGCAACCGAGCATCGCGTTTTGATACGCGACCGTGTGCCTGACCGTTTCCCTGCGTTGACACGGAACATCGTCCAACTCCAACTGTGACTGGGTGACTTCGCCGCACAAGACAACTTCCCGGGGCCGGTGCTGCTTGACGAATGCCAGAGCTTCGTCGACAGAAACGTCAGCGTCGTCCGGATCAGAACAGCACTCGTGAACCACACTCCTGCCTGTCAGCACGCTGATGGCACTCATTCCCACATGTTTGTGCTTGTCTGCGTATATCAACACCAGATAGTTGTCATCATCCGCGCTGTCTATGTAGGTCGAAGGGCTGATAACATTTGTAACCTTTCTCCTGAACGCGGCGCCCGCTTTCACCTGCTCCGCAACGACAACTGTGTAGTCCTCATTCAGCAACACGGGGACGTACTTGGTGAGAGCCAGACACGGAAATCCTAACATGAGAGGGTTATCTTTGCTGTTTTCGGCAATCTTTTTGTTTTTTCTTGTTAGCACAATGTTCATAATGCGGGAAAGCTCGACTGCGTTTCCGAACTTGTCATTTCCATTATCTACACCATAGCACTCGAAAAAGTGACCTATTTGCATCAAAACAGCTATCCTATTCCCGTACTTGGAACTGTACTCATCGTACAACTTCAAATATTCGGACAAAACGTTCGTCATCGTGGATGGGTTATATTCAGATTTATATGGATTTTAATCTTCATTTTTTGAAGTTTTGTAGTCTTTTCTGGAGACGTTCAATCTAACATCAAGCTGAATATGAAGGCTCCAGGTCCAACGCGTAGTTTCTGAGTGCTGACAGGTACGTAAATATCTCTTTTCGGTCTTCTGGAATGGAAAGAGACAATTCGCGACCCTCCGGAAACTTTTTGACCTCTAGCGTGGAGCTGGGTCTGCCTTCATTTGCAAGGTCATCGAGATATTCCTTTGTCACAAACGCAGAATAGAAGTACAAACAGTCAGCATCAAATTTTATTCCTAGCATGTTTGCGGGGTACACCTTGTTCAACGCAAGATCGTTGGCCTGCACTGCTGCTATCATGTTCGCCACTAGCTTTATATCACCTTTTTTCCATCTTCGATCAAACTTGTGTTTATCTTCGTCGAGTATCCATATTATTTCGGTTCCCCGTCTGCCCTCACGGTCAGCGTATGCTGCTAAGCTTTGTGTTCCTACCTGTAACCGCAAAGTGCACGGCATTAATATCAAGTCTGTGCCGTCTTCAAATCCTGCTGCCTTTAAAACGTTGTCCATCAAATCGTGAATAAAGTGTTCAACATGCTTAGGTTCTACAGGTGCGTAGTTGTTGTTTACTACCAAGCTCAGCTTGTACAAAAAAGTCTGCGCACGCCTTGGCAGATTTTTATGCGCAAGCGGTTTGTACAGCCTTATCGAGTCTCTGTCAAAATCTTCCAACAACAGATCTTGAAGTTGTGGTCCTATGTCCAAGTCGGCGTATCTCGTAGATCCTATTATGTCCGAAAAATAATCCGTTCCCGATATTCGTATATTGAAAAAGGACTCTTCGTTTCTACCAAATGTCGACGTGGATCTGCTGAGGCTGTAGGCACGGATGGGTATGCGCGTGGCAGGAAGAGCAGCAAATGGGACAACCCGTTGTGCTAATCGTGCGATATACATGGTGCCTGTTCGTAAAATCAATGCCATAACAAGTGCTGTTTAATTGTTATATCGTTATGTGTTGTACTATTCAATTAAATAGTTTATGCTGGTAACCAAAGTTGGCTCTTACATATTGCACTGTATGTGCAAGTCTCGCTAACACATATCTTGTGTTTTTTAACAAGATTGTGGCTACGTACGCACCACGAAAATTTTGCATTTCATACTTTTCGGTTATACAATAGGATGACCACTGCAAGCTTTGCGCGTACTTGTGATTCGATTTGGGTGGCTCAAAATCACCCAGCCCACACGTAAGTAGTATCTGATCAATTCTGAAAAAAGACATATATTTTCATTACAAGAAGATTGGCCAAAAACACACGCACAAATTGCCCTATCAAATTGAACGATGTTATGCTCGTTGAGATGTTTTCAAATATTGACTCAAGGATATGGTACAATCATGATATATGTAGCAGCGTTAAGTTTCCGAAGTTATGCCGATTTTGAGGTTTGCAACAAGTACATAGAAGTTCAACCAGGAGAGACAGCAACGTCTTTTGATGGAATGTTCACCGTGATGATAAAAACTGAAAGGCGCATGCCTCCAGGTACACTTGTAGTAACTACAAATGAAGGAAAAAGCATATTCGTACGCGTAGTTACGGGAACAAGAGAACCGATAAACGATGACGCTTAGGATGTTAACAGCTCGTGACAACAGCAAATTCGAACAAGATGTCAAATTTTTGCAAAGGCTATTTGGAACGTCTGATGAGATAAAAGCTTGCGCGGTGGTTATTTTAGGAGAAAAGGGAAAGTCAAACTACAGAAAAAACTATGTAAATCCGGATAGTGAAAAGACTCTAAAAATTAGAAGTTTGAATACTACGGTCCTATTTTACGAACATACAAGAATAGATTTTACTTATCTAAATATATGCGAATATGTAACCATGGTGAATGAATTCAGTTTTACAAAAGGTTACAAAGTTGACAACTATATATATCGCCCTGCAGAACTTCCGTACTACCTAGAGGACTTTATCTACAATTGCGTGCACAAAGCACTAAATATGCTGAATATAAACAACGAAAACTTCTTTGAAAAAAATTTTCAGCGCGGAGGAATAATGCCACTAAAAGAAATGAAGAAGCACCCCGAGTGGAAAACAAAATATATCGATGATGTCAATGTGAAAGACATGCATATGTGCAAGTCTTGCAAAAACAGAGCATACAGCGGATGTTGCCCAGAGTATTCTTCATCAAACAGAAAGAAAATCAAGATGGTGATAGGCTGGCATCCCACAATTGGATAACATCCATATTTGACGGTGTAAAAATAGCATCATTCTAAAAATTCCAAAGTTATCAATAAATTTCACATCATTCAAATGTAGTATGCATGCAGCTGTCGTCCACAAAAATTTATATTAAATGCACCTGCTATATCAGTTCTTCCGTGGAAGTGCTACGCCGTGTGCGTTCGTCACGTATACAGGCCTAATATGTAGCCCATATGCGCGAGATTTATTTCAGCTACTTTAGTGATCTGTTATCATACATGTTGGTCTGGGTGATTTTGAGCGCTCAAGACCACCCACTCACATATAAGCATAATATTTCCTGTATTGTATTATTCAATTAAACAGTTTATGCTAGTCACCAACGCTTGATCCTACATATTACATTACATTGGCAAAGCGTGTTCGAACGACGCAAAACTCAAAGATAACACAAGAATGGACATATGCCAAATTGAACGATGTAACACTGGTTTAGACGTTTGCAGGATACCAACATTTTGACCGATACAATCATGGTATATGTGGCAGCGCTAAGTTTCAAAAGTTATGAAGATTTCGAGGTTTGCAACAAGTATCTAGAAGTTCAGCCAGGAGGGGCAGAAACGTCTTTCGATGGAATGTTTACCGTGACAATAGAAACTGAAAGGCGCATGCCTAAAAAATTCTTAGGAATTTTTTGTACTCTTATAGTAACAACAGACGAAGGAGAAAGCATATTCGTACGGGTAGTCACAGGAACAAGAACACCAGTAAGCGATGACGCTTTGCATACTAACAGCTCGTGCAAGCAAAAAGTGTGAGAAAGTGTTAAATTTTCCGCAGAAGGGCAGGCTTCTGTTCCACATATTCGTGCTCAATTATGAGAAAGGTAAATGAGAAGTGTAAAAACTATAGGACGAAGACTACATTTATAAGTTTCTGTCTTTGGGTCCAGACGACAACGTGTGGGGAAGCCGGTATTTGTACTTCATAAAGGTACCGGGGAGCACTATGCTGATGGAAGACTTCAAAAACAAGTTTTTCAATTGGCTGAGGTTCAAACATCAAAACGTAAAATACAGATGGACTAACGACTATTCGGCATTCAAAAGAAAAGGCTTTGAAGTAGCCAGAACGAAAATATGCAAAGTGTGCCAAAAAGAAGCAAAATCAAATCGTGAAAGAACAGGATGTTGTAACTTTTATAGCTCTTCTAACAGGACTACGAGAACTACAATAGTAGATATTCGATGTGTGGAGGATAACGATGAATAGAATGAACTGGATCTGACTTGGACTTATAGCATGAAAACTAGATGCATATGCGATAACCATAAAACTCTGGTAGAATATTTTTTCCTGTCTCATGTCATAAAGCCTTAAATTATTTTTCATATTGACTTTCGGATCACCGGATCATCGGATTACCAAAAAAACACTTTATTGGGAGTGTCATGAAGGGCACAGTTTCTAAAGGAAGTTTATCTACTCGGGGTCCGGTTTGAAACTATCTAATGGAACATGGTACCATTCTGGTATCCTGCTACGTTTCTACGATACTATTTCCGATTTAGCATGAATTATATAGTTTCTGTAGCTGGCGACTGGGTCACTTCTGTCTTTGTACTCTTCGGGCATTGCCAGACCAATGTCCTCTGTTAGTTGACCACATGGAATGTCGGGGATGTAATTTTTTAGCCATAGCAGTACTCCTTCAGTCTTGTGCATCTTTCCGTAACGTTTCTTATATTCGGATATCAATTCAAGGCCATACGTTATAGCGTAGTTATAATTGCCAGTGCTCTTGATAAGCCACTTGTACGTTTCGCTCGTAGATTTGATCACCCTGCTGTCAGCGTACGGACCGATAGAAGGCACCACGTTCTGGAATTCGTCGAGTATGAGCGGCTGGCCAGACGCCGTGGGTCCGTTGTAGCCGGTTCTCCAATGAATGGCGCTGAGCAAAAGGGCAACTTCAACCGGAATTTTTACAACGTATTTGTCGCACGAATCCCGCGCGGCTATTACCGGATCCATGTCTGTTACGAAGATGTTCACCATGGTAACGTACTGGGCATGCAACAAGCCTTTACATATTTCATTTTAGTGCGAGTCCAAAAAGATTGTATATATGTTAGCGTTTCACATGTATCATAATAGTGACTTTATTGAAGCATACTAACGGTAGTTGAAAAAAAAAGTAATGTACGCCATGGACAACGATGTGCTCCGAAATATATTTTCCATTGCAGGGTTGTTGTTATGTTTTCCACGCGAGAGAGCAGATTTTCAGAAGTCGCTCATGTTCACGTGCAGGCAATTCTGTAGGATTATTCTCGACTCGCCGATCGTGTCCCTGAACGAAGCGCTCCAAGTCAGGGATCCCCTCGCTGCAAACGTAGCGCTGCGGCGTGCTGCCCGGATGGGTTGCGTACACAAAGAGCTGTTGAAGTGGTGCCCACAGGTTGTTGGTGCCGCGCTCCGCTTGCGTTCCAAGCGTACGTGGGTACCGACAGATCCTTTTACTATCTATGTTGATAATCTAGCCTCTATCATAAAAAACCTTGTCATTATCGAATTTGGAGATGAAATAAGACCCGGATGCGGACATTACCACATGAGCCTAACTACCTTAATGAACCATGATTCCTGGTGTGACGAATGGAAGACACTCGCTAACCTGATATTGAAACGAAAAACGCTGAAAATGAAGACGTTGGTCCACGCAGCAAAGATTGCTTTTTCCAACGGTGACATTGAATGCCTCAAGCTTCTCACTGGATATATACCAGAATTGATGCCACGGTCCGGCATATTAGTGAAGGCAGTATTGATGAAGCACGGGTGTGATTACTTGTGTTCCTTCTATCGTGGGTCGTCTTTGCATCATGTTCCTTTTAAGACAGGGGACTGGGGCAATCCCAAGATACCATGGATGACGATTTCTGAAATGATGATGGATGAAAGACGCCGCTATACAGTGCTCCAACGGATACATTGAATGCCTCAAGCTATATTCCAGAGTTTACTAAAAATCCACTTCTAAAATATTCTTAAAATTTTCAGGATTATGGATTAAACATATTTATGACAGACATTTATAATAAAATATATGTTTATGTCATCAAATGTCATCTTGATGTCGAATTCCCTTGAAAACGGGGGACCTAGGAAGTCCTCTGTTACCATGACCTGAACATGTGTACTTCACAAGATGCGTCACGATCGCGTCACGGTTGGCCCAGAGCGCAGCCCTTTGATCATTGCTGAATCCGGTGCCTATCTTGAACTCGCCGTCCTCGCAGCGCGCCACGAGGGCACCCAGGGTGCCACCGGGAACGAGGTTATTCTTCGATGATCCGCGTTTTACTCTGCCAAAGTTGTCCTCTATAGCTTCATTGTTGTTGTGCACCAGCTCTACAGTTCCGACTATGGGCGCTTCACAATCGTCATTTCTTTTAATCTTAATCATGAGCCCTTCTTTCAGGGTGGATCTCCCGCACTTGTACTTGCCGTCAGGTCTGCGCACAACCAGTCCTTCAAAACCGCGGTTGATAGCGTACGATTCGTACTTCTGCAATTCGACAAGACTTGTTATCCTTTTTGGCATCAACTTGTGAATAATCACATAAGGATATTCGATTTTTTTGTCTATGCGTTTGTTCACCATGGCCATTGCCCTCTGTTCGTACGGAGCATCCAAGTCGTATGCCCAATCAAACCAGTAGAACGTAAAGCTTTTTACTTCTGCGCTCTGAGACATGACTGTTGAGGTCGTATCGTAGAAGGATTTGATATGTATCTCTCCATCAGCGCCCTCGGGTAGCAGGTTCTCCAATGCGTGGCGTATATGATCGTTAGGAATAGGTCTGAAGCTCCGGCTGACTAGCTTCCCGCCCACGACGAGTGCCCTGATGCCGTCAACCTTGAAGGTAGCCAGAAGGGGAAATTTCAAAGGATCTCCGTCTCTGTACGACGCGGCCAGCATTGGTCTGTCCATAGTATGATGTTCATTGCGGAATCACATTATTTAAAAATCCCAGACCGCTCAATATACCCTCCTGAAGTACGTACCGTCCGGCCTTTCAATAGCAACAATAGATCCGACAGGAAAGTTGTGCCACCTCCTGATGGGGTCAAGCATGCGAAGCACTGGAAGTTTGCCGTCTGGTATGCAGCGGTCATGGAGTTTTTCAATCTCCTCTTTTGTAGCAGTGCGGTGGCGCGGAACCATACAGTTTTTCAGAGGGTCCAATCGTAGCTCTGACGCGAAGAACACGTACCCGCTGTCCTTCGGATCTATTTCGCCCAATATTGTTGGGACGACATCGTCAGAGTGGTTAATGAAGACTAGTATTGCACTTCTGCCCCTCTTTAGCATTTGTTCTGTTACGTACGCGATTTTCGACTTGTCGTCGATCATTCCTTCCATCAGTTCGACTCGTTCCCGGTTTCTGAGGTTGGTTAGCGTTTCCAACCCCTCGTCCGTCGTCATTTCACACTGTCTACGAGCTTGCAGTATCTCCGGAGGTCTGCTCTGAGATGTGGACAGGACGACGTTTCTTGCTGAATTAAAAGTTCCAACACGTCCGGTTTTCCCTTGGACCTTGCAATGCAGCCGTATGCCACTACGAACATCTGTTTGTTAACGTTGTTTTTCTGCACGTCAGTGAGTCTATCAAATGCAGCATCCATAACGAAACAAGCAGAAATCAAGCGAAAAGAAGCAAACAGATTCAATTTTCATTTGTTTTTGCTCTTAATAGGTTTTTAAAGGATTACTTACAAGGGCAAAACAAAAACAGAAGTAATATAACATACGGATGAATATATATATATTATATTTACCCTATCTGGTTCATAACTGCCCATGGTACATCCGCTATGTCTATATGTGCCATGTGTTCGTGCTGTCGGTAAAGTATATTGAACGTATATCAACTTCTTGCCGCGATCGTCCTGGCCACGAGATGCGACTAGTTCAACTCGTTATGGCGTCCCATCTGTGCATACTGTCAGACGAGCAGGTCGAGGCAATTGCGGCGTTTGATATTACGGACAGTCTCGACCTCCACGATGCCCGCTTTGGTAATGCAGGAAGCACCGAGCTTGTATGTCCGACGTGTGGAATGCGAGGAGAAGTGTGCACCGGGCACCACGCGTCGCTCTCTCTAGGAATATCAATGTTCCATCCGCTGCTGTATAAAGAATCCCAGAAGATTATAAATTCTGTGTGCTTCGGTTGTGGCAGAACCCTGACCAAAGTAACAAAGTCGAAAGCTAAGAGGTGCCCCGATTGCGGTGTGGTAAACCACGGAGACTATGTTGTGTACGCAAACGACATGTCTGTCGCAGTGAGGCCAAACGTGAACCGATCTGTGACTGGTCTAGATTACAAGCTGGCCAGCTCTGTCAAGCAAACCCTGGACCAGTTTTATGTGCAGACGCATGTTATATCAAAGGTTTTGGTTCCTCCGATACACCTCCGTACTCCAGAGGACATGGAGTGGTCTACCGATATACAGAAGCTTTACGAACAGCTAGTGGCTGCGGTTCGCAAGAGGGGAGACGTATGCTCCATATATTCCAGAATTACTGGTGCACAGCGTAATGAGGGTGTAACGGGAATTATGTCGGGAAAAGACGGCGTGTTTCGTAAGCTCATGATGGGAAAGAGAGTCGAGCTGTCTGCTCGGGCTGTCGTGGTTGGAGATCCTGGAATCGAGCTTGACCAGGTGGCCTTGCCGAAAGCCACGTCTGTCAGGGTGAAAACGACGTGTTGCGAGTACAACGCGGCCTCATTGAAGTTCATGGCTGACGCTGGGTGTCTGTGGTGGGGTGGTACAGACGATCCAGTTCAGCGACACCAGATTCTTCCCGGGATGGAATTCGAACGCGATCTTGCCGACGGAGACCTCGTCATGCTGAACAGGCAGCCTTCTTTGTCAAGGCAGTCAATGACGTGCTTCCGGGCTGTAATCAGGAAGGACGACTATCACGTTTTCGGTATCAACCCTCAAGCGACGCCCCCGTTCAACGCCGACTTCGACGGAGACGAGATGAACACGTTCTTCATGTCGCAATCTGGACCTGCTCCGAGAGCGGAAATGCTGGAGCTATGTCGTATGCAACACCGCGTCCCGGTTCAGGACGTGGTGACTGGATGCCACATCATGTCGAAAGAAGACGCGCCCGTGAGTGACGCAGTCATTGGTGACATCGGAGCTGTGTGGGCTTCCCGCGGAAACGATAAATTCGTGCCAGATACCAAAACGACTCGTGCTGTGCTTAAAATGTGCGTTCCTGGATATTCGTCGAGTGCGAATGTCCTGAACAAAGCAAGCCTGCAAGATTACAAAAACCTGGATATGCAAGGTATCCAGCTTGTCGTGGAAAGATGGATGAATACTCGGGGTCTCACGGTACAGATGATACCGTCACTCCGCATGCCGAGGATACCAGGTGAGGATCCTGACGCGTACAAGGAGCGTTGCATGAAACACGTCATCGAAGAAATGAAGGGAACCGAACTCATGAATATGATTGATGCTGGTGCAAAGGGTTCCGTAACTCACGCATCCCACATGGCGGTAGCGTTGGGGCAACAGTACGTCGGAGGAATGGAAGGAACGTTTTGCACCAGGTCCTACAGAGAAGGACTAACGCCGGGAGAGTTTTTTGGTCATCAAATGGCCGCGAGGGAGGGCGTAGTCAGCACCGGTGTGAGCACTGCGAACACAGGATACCTCAATCGCAGAGCGTGTAAGATAATGGCAGATCTCAAACTGCAGTACAACGGCACGGTTGCAGATGGTGTAATGGTATCAGGTTTTCGAAATTGAGCGTGACATGTGCGAAATAGGATGTTGCTTTGGAATTTACTATACCACCACTTCCACTAGTTCCTAACAATGGCACTGCTCACACGACAAGGGTACGTTATCGACGCTGGTGACTTCGAGCCGTGGCACGCAGACGAGCTCACTGTCATCGCGGAAAAAAGCCCGTTATTTGGTGATGAACCACAGCCTTTTTCAGTATTCGAAGATCGTGAGGACGGGACTGTAGCGGTACCTCGTTTTTGGGGCGAGGCCAACTTTGGCCGACCAAAAGCAGTATTTGGCTACGTGGAAAAGTCGCAAAGGTTGGTGTTCAACGGCGAGCTGAGATCGTCAGTTCAGGAAGATGCAGTACGGAAGACAACAGAGCAGCTATTGTATCGTGGGGGAGGATTATTGTCTGCTCGGACAGGTCTGGGCAAGTGTCATGGGAAAGACACTCCGATACTAATGTATGACGGATCAATCAAGTTGGTGCAGGATATAAAGGAATTCGACTTGTTAATGGGAGATGACAGCACACCAAGAAGAGTATTGTCAATAGCAAGGGGAACGGACCACATGTACGACATTATTCCCACAAAAGGAGAGAAGTACACAGTAAACGTAGAACATATTCTTGTACTGAAGAATACTATAAGGGAACCGTATATATATTACAGGAACGAAAAGTGGACTGTAGTGTGGTGGGAAGACTGTCGCATCAAAACCAAGGTTCATTACACGGCACAATCAGCCGAATTATTTCGAAAGAGTACGATGCAGGTCCACCAAGACACGATAGAGATTTCTGTGGGAGACTACATCGTACAAAGTAAGGCTTTCAGACATTGCTTCAAAGGTTTCAGGGTTCCAATTCATTTTGACGAAATAGAACTACCAATGGATCCGTATATGATAGGAGTATGGATCGGAGACGGCACATCCCGTGCTGCTCAAATAACAACACAAGACGGAGTTATTTTGGATTACTTTGTACACAATTTAGAAAAGTATGGTCTTCATTTGTCAAAATCAACTGTAAAATACGTATACGACATCAAAAGTTATTACAAACCCAACGTATTTACAAAAACCTTGAAAGATATGAATATGATAAGAAACAAGCATGTACCTAAGATATACAAATGTAACTCCCGCATGAACAGGCTTCGTCTTTTGGCAGGTATCCTAGATGCAGACGGATACATCGAGCATAACAGTTGTTGCTTTGATCTAGTTCAGAAATCAGAAAAATTAATGGATGACATCATATATGTTTGCAGAAGCTTGGGTTTTTCGTGTTACAAAAAGAAAACTGTAAAAGGTTGCTGGTATAAAGGCGAATATGTAAGAAACGACTATTACAGAATATGCATATCGGGCAATGGTGTTGAAGAGATTCCTACATTGCTCCCGCACAAACAGGCCTCGAAACGTGTGCAAAAAAAAGACAACCTTGTTACAGGAATAAAAGTTAGGTACACTGGTGTCGACAGCTACTACGGTTTCACGCTGGATGGAAACAACAGATACGTGCTAGGAGACTTTACTGTGACACACAATACCACAATTTCTTTGTATGTCGCATGCACCCTGGGTTTGAAAACGATGGTTGTAGTGCACAAGCAGTTCCTGCTTGATCAGTGGGAACAAAGAATACGCACTTTTGTACCTATGGCCCGCGTAGGAAGGTTACAACAAAATATAGAAGACGTTGATGATTGTGATATAGTAGTAGGAATGTTGCAATCTATCGCTATGCGAGACTATGACGATGACGTATTCCAAGGTTTTGGTCTGGTCATATTTGATGAGGCACATGTTGTGCCGGCGCCAGTATTTTCCAGAGCCCTTATCAAGCTGTGCGCTCCGCACATCTTAGGACTTTCAGCAACGCCAGTAAGAAAAGACGGTCTCACTCGCGTGCTCCACTGGTTTGTTGGCCCGACGTTCTTTGAGCACGCCTTGTCAGGCGAGGATCGCGTCACCGTGCGTGTGGTCGACTTTGACGTGAACCGTGCCATGCCAACCAACATGGTAGCAGCTACCACCATAGTATGCAAGATGGAAAGACGAAACGCAGTTATTGTGGACAAGCTGTTCGTTCTCGCAAATGCTGGCCACAAGGTTTTGCTTCTCAGCGATCGACGATCACATTGTTCTCACCTGTTGTCATTGTTGAACAATAGGGGGGTACAAGGTGGACTCTACATGGGAGGAATGAAGCAGTTCGAGTTGCAAAAGTCGGCAGAAAAAAGTGTTCTTTTCGGCACGTACGGGCTTGCGAAAGAGGGATTAGATGTTCCTTCATTGGACGCGCTGGTTCTGGCAACACCCAGGTCTGACGTTGTACAAGCGTGCGGCCGGATTCTTCATGGCAAGACTGAACTTGATCCGGTGATCGTAGACATAGTCGATCAGTGGTTTATCGGCAAAGCTCAGTTTAACAAGAGGTGTATATATTACAAAAGCTCGGGTTTCCAGGTCAGTCGTAGCTAATTGCGAATTTCCAAAATTGAGCGACGCGAAGTGCATAAATACCGTTATGAATATATAAAATCCCCACAGGATTTTATGGATGAGACATTCCATTTTGAGTATCCAAGCAGCAAAAAGTCTCAGTACGAACTTCTGCAAGACGCAATTTCCACACTCGATAAGCTGGAATATAAAGGCTTGGCAAATAAGCTGAGAGAGTATGTATCTCATCGCCAAATGTACATAGAACACCATACTGGAAAGTACGTACAGGTTACAGAGGATAACATAAAAATAATCGACGAAACGTAAAAATCTGTAGGATTTTTAGCGGTACAGATGTTGAAAAGTACGAAGGCATTGTGATGAAAGTTGGGAGCGAAGTTTTCAGCTCGGGCTCGTCTGGTTTGTACTCTGCGATGTACGATCATGCTGTATTGGCATACAATGTACCGATATAAAAATCCGACCGGATTTTTAGGTTCGGCGACAGAAGCACAAAAACAGACGATGCAATAGTGGACACTGGTTGCATGCGTACTACTTTTAGTTCACAGGTTTTAGATTGGATCAAACACTATAGCCCCAGATACCCCGTCCAGTTGGAAAACATAAAGGTTATTGGTGGTGACGCTACTGTCCTGACAGGTAAAATAAACGTGAGGCTTTGCGGTAGGGAATACGAACATTTGGACGTGAATTACGCAAATATCCCCCATGTCGCACTAATAGGAATGGACTTGATAAACACGGTAAAAATCCATCGGATTTTTAGACATTGATAGCGGTGTACGACTGGCTTTTACGTACCACTAATCATCCCATAGCAGTACTACAGCAGCTCACAATACACTTTCAATAGCATATTACGCGTACTATTTGCAGCACGTAACTAAACTTATAATCAATCGTAGTGAGATTCTTCAGAAGCCTGTTGTATTAATCGCTGCTCATGTTCAACCAAGTCGTTGTATGCGTCCATCAACTTCCGCATAAGAATCTGTATTTTTTCCCCATCGTAATTTTTGCTTCCGTTGATGATATCCCGTAACCTCCTCTCTGCCAGGACCAGGTTCTTCTCGAGGGCCTCTGCTGCCGTACCCATTGCTATGTTTAGTATATGTTAACAATTATGAACATGTTCTTCAATTATACATGTAAAAAGTGATTGTACACATTATAATCAATATAGCAGTGAGAATATACAATGGAAAGAACACTCCGCCCTCGATCAAACGTAAACTACACCAACGATAGCCAGGATACAGTTGGTTCGGCTAGCAAATGGAAAGAAGACACCACGAGAATCAGAGTGGACGATGTTCAAGAGATGTTTCCGTGCGCAGACCTTCCCGCAGATACAAAGTCGTTGGTGATACCAGAATGGAAAGACGAAGAATGGATTAGAAATGTGAAAGTAAGGGACACCGTATACGATAACAAAGTGAAGACGTTAATAGCAAAAATCAAGAAAGAAGCAAAAAGTATATCAGAAGTAATAGTAGATGGATTTATGGAAAGCATGCTAAACATAAAAATCCTGTCGGGATTTTTAGGGCTTCAACGACTACCCTTGCTTCTTGTATCCCCAATATGATTACTTTGCAAAAATAGGGCCAAACAGTCAGTCCGTCAAAGCTAAGCCGGACTTTAGTGTGTTGTCTGAAGGAAACCAAATAATGCTTGTAATAGAAGACAAGACCGTAACAAGTGCTACATATTCGAATAATTGGAAGGAATCATGGGAGAAATTTTTGCTGCAGCACATTATATTGTTGCTCATTCTCAGACCAAGATTACATATCCAGTTACCGTTTACGCTGTCAGAGTGATCGGCACGAAGTTCACATTTTACAGGGCTGAAGCAACGCTAGAATATATAAAAGAAAGCGCAAAGTTAGGTGTTTCAATAGACAACGAAATGGTAGTACAACGCTGCCCTGATGATCCCTCCTGTTTGACTGCATATAACATATGCCGCAGTGTAGACCGAAGTAAAATACTACAACATTTTTGCTTTATTAGGAAATCAATAGTGGCAACATAGCGCTGCACGTGCATGCTTTACACAACATGAGGTTGTGCGCAGAGCTACAGATCGTACGTCAGAACAGTAGTATTGTATTGTTTCAGAATTAAATAAAATAAATTCATACTAACGCGCGCAAACCGGTGTGTACAGCAGCGCAGCGTCTCGCAAATTAAACACATTTCATAATCAATTTATCAGAAAACTGAACTTGTTATATTAGTTTTACGACAGCAGAAGTATCATACTGTTGTACCCGCAATGTTGCGCTACGTGTACTCTGCGCTGCTTGTGGCGATTGCTAAGCCAGCGTGTGACTATGTTATTCGTATGATCAGCAAGAATATAAACCAGTCGCACGACGATCTTGACGAGAAGATTGACAGCGCGACTGCAGTTATTCTCAAGCAGCTGGAAACGCGTTTTGAAGAACTGCAGAGTGAGGTCCGTGAACTGGTAGTCCAGAACATCGACGGAGAGGCAAATATTGTTGAGGTCCGGCGGCTGATAGTCGCATGCCAGGATGAAATAGTGCGAAGCCGCAAGAGGCTTTCTCCCGTGAAGACACGAGAAGCATCAGAGCTGGCGAGAATTCAGAAAGATATAGCTGATGTCAGGAAGTTGGTGCTGGAAAACTGCACCGTACTTGATAACGCTGAGCTGCAAAAGGTTCAGGACGAGGTTTCGCATCTGCAGAAGATGTTGACTTCCTGTAAGGACGAGGTAATCAAGAGTCGCACTGCAGCACATGACGACGTGCTGAGCTTGCACGATGAGAACGTCCAGATTTACAAGGCGTTGAAGTTTTAAAAATTCCATCCGACAATCATCTTGATCATCACCCGGTTTGCTGGAGAGTACTCCGGACAACACCCCTTCCTTGCTTTTGTCCTGCACGATTTGCAAATGTGCATGCGTTTCACCTGTGCGAGGTCGGCGTATTCTGACCTCCACCCCTGTTTTCTTTTTGCTTCTTTGATGGGAACCATGAAGTTTTCGCTGAAGAAGTTCCCGACTGAAAGTTGTTCAAATTCGTCACGAAGAATTTCCTCAATAGACAGTCTTTTGAACGTGACAGGTGGATGGAGGGCGACTTCTTCGTGATCGCTTCCCGACAACTGAAGGTCAACGTCAAGCTTCATCTGATTTTTCAGTACCGCTTGTAATGCGAACGAAAATTTTCCTCCCTCTGTTCGTAGTCACAGCGAGCACACCGTGAGGAATGAGAGGTCCTTCTGTTTTCACGAGAACAACAAGGGATCCGTCTGAGCAGGCAGCGGTGTCGGAGGACCCTGCCTGCATCAGATGGTTACATATTTCGAAGTCTTCTTTGTTTTTGAAACATAAAGCTGTATATTTGGACATTTTACCTGTCACATTACCGGACATTGCTGCATGAAAACGTCAATTTGCACAATGGATACTTTCTTGAGGTGCACGTTGCGGTCTCATAAGTAATTGAATGCTATTACCATATGTACTATCCGGATTGCACTGTGGCCATGGCGTCTAGCGTGAAGATGTACGAGCTGACTAACGCCCAACCTGACGGAATAGATTTGCCCGACGAAGCAACTGGCTCGTACCGAAACCAGTGGATACTGGAGGACTTTCTTCACCGTAACGGGTATCCGATCAGGCTAGACTGGGGAAACAAAAGCTTGCATTTCCTGGTACTCATCGATAATGACCAAAATATCGTAGGATTGTCTGCGCTAATGCCCTATAAGAAGCAGGAACGAAAGGTGCACCTGTGCGTGATGCTCGTGGCCGAGAAGTGGAGACGGAAGGGTTTGGGTACGGAGATGTTGAAACACATTGCTGTTATGTATCCGCAGAAGGAGGTGACGCTTTCGGTGATGTTTGAACAGTGTAACGTGCTGAGGTTCTACATGAACAGGGGATACGCGAACATGAAGAGTGTCGATACAGACAGGAGATGCTTTGTCCTGTCTCTGGTAAATCTCAAGCTTTTGCAAGATGTGTCACTGCCAGACTAAGTATCTCCAACACGCAAACGTAGGTCTTCCTCCGACGTATCTTACAGCAGCATTCTCCCTATCGTGGGTTCTTTGGCATTGGAAACAGTATCCTGGATGAAGTCTTTTGAGCTTCATAAACTTTCCGCAAGGTGAGGCGACCGCGGAGAACTGGGACATGTCGACGTTGTCACAGGATTCCCAAAGTGTCCGCATACCACGAGACGTTACTATGCACTCCAAATCGGAATTATCTGTGTTTTCTGTATTTCCTACCAGTCCACTTCGAAAACTCGCGTTTGACGTTGCGGACTTCCACCGCTTTTCTCCGTGCTTCGTGCTTCCTTCAATCCTCACGCATTGTATTCGTTTGTATACGCCAGTGTCAGCGCATGCTTCCCACGCCTGACCAGATGCAATGATCATGCAGAGCCCCATGCAGGTCTGAGCGGAAAAACGAAAGTTGGCCACGACTACGTGGTACGACATGTCGCCACATGCCTCGCCGTTATCGTCTGTCATTATGTAAGTTATCACGTGGGGTTCTCCTATATCAAGCAAGGCAAAAACCTCGCGTATCCTCGATTTGACATGTCTCTCAAAATCAAACATTTCTAGGCCCTCTTTTCCATCAATATCAATGAAGAGCTTTCTTGAATCGGACAGCACGACCTCGTTCATTGTTTTTTCTTCTTCTGGAACTTGCACATACCATTTCTCGAATCGTTCGACAGACGGAAAGCCCAGGAAGAACCGTTGTGCTCCCCGGTCAACGTTGACAATAAATTGTTGGTTTAGCACGTCATTGAGGCGATGCCGAGCTCTTATGCCTCTGTAAAAAAGACTGCTACACATGGAAAAACTGGTAAAGCACGTCTGGTCGAATCGATTGAGCATTAACGCATGTATCGAAAAGTTCTTTTGCATTGGATGCATCAATTTTCCGAGCCTTGACGGGTCCAACGCCCTTGAGCCCTTGATTATAGTCGGTTCCCATTATGCAGCACCTATGTATGAAGTCTAAGTTATCAACGGAACCGAATGTTTCCAAAGTATCCCGTCTGGATACGTAAACAAAGAAGTTTTTGTGAACCTCTCTAATGATAATATCGGCTCCAAAAAGAGCAATGACGTCAAAGTCTTCTGAAAGGACGGCGACGCCTACACCCCTGGAAAGTCGAGCGCAAAGCCTGTCAGATTCGAAAGAGTCTGATTCATCTGGAACCTTGTAAGTACACCCTAAAAGCCTTTCGTTACCTGCGTGCATCTTGGATATCGCATCGAAGTCAGCTATGATGTAACTTTCCAGAGCTTCGGCACACCTCTCCAATGCTTCAAGGTCAAACATGTTCGATCTGTATACACCAATCCGCTTCTTCAGCTCGTTGAGGTTACGGTCAACGTCGGCATGTTGACGGACTCTGTGAGGACAATGCTGGGATGAAGGAAAAACGAAAGTACATTTAGACGTGCGCATTCCCTCAGCTTCCTTTTTGGCTACGCTAAGCGCGGCAAAAAACACCCGGCGCTTCTCGGTAAACACCTCGCCAGTCGTTCTGATGTCTTTCATGGTTCTGAACACGCTCGCCGCTCTTTCTAACTGGTTTCGATTTGTCAATCCGAGCCGCATGTACCTGAAGATGCGAGATCTCACATCCACGACCACTTCCGACACGGCCCCCTCGGACACACCGCATTCTCTGGTCCGGGTTTTCTTGGCCAGGCTTTTGTAACTTCCCGAAGAATTGAGCATGATGCAACGTATACTGAGGGCGTCACCGTATTGGCTAGGTGCATTCATTTTGCTCGATGTAAAATGACTGTGCGTAGAGCGTGCGTGAAGCCGATGAGAGTCCTGGACAGATGAAGCGTTCGTACATTGAGGTTGGCTATCGCGACGTCCAGTCGGCGGACCGACCGGACGACCCGCTCAGACAGTTCGCATCGTCACTGAGGGATAAACACGGAGGGGACGAGGAGGTTGAAGAATACAACTTTCGTCTGCTCGAGAACCTGGTAGAGAGGGACCAGATTCCCAAGTCGAGTATTATATGGCACCAGGACAAGATCACCAAGATATACGGTTTCAAGGTGGACAACGGAGGAAAAATAGCCTACGACATTGAGGGGAGCCACTCGCCGGACCGCAGAAAAGCGAAGACGTACGTCGCGAACACTCCGAGTATTGACATGCTGGCTGTGCGCAATGCGATCCTCCGGTCGAAGCAGGCTTCCGTTTAAACCGGGCGCCATAACAGAATGGCGTCGGCTGGTGTTGGAGAGCGACCGCATGTTGCAGGTGCTCGAGATAATAACTAATTTTTCCGAAAAGTATACCATTATTCCAGCACGTGAAGACATATTCAATATGTTTCGGATGGTTTATCCGATTCAGGTTAAGGTTGTTATAGTTGCACAGTCTCCGTACCCCGGCAAGTGTCCCTCCACGCGGATTCCGTACGCGTGTGGACCGGCGATCCTGCCTTCTGCAGGATGCGCAACAACGCCTGCAACGCTCAGGAACGTGATGTCTGAAATGTGCAGAGACCTTTCCAAACCGGCGTGTCGAACTCCGAGGGATACGTTGTTGAGCTGGATAGAGCAGGGTGTAATGCTTTTGAATTCTTCGTTAACTCTGGGCCAGGATTGTCCGAAGTACCTGGAGGACCATTCGGTGGTATGGGAGGAAATCATGAGGGATGTCCTGTCTGTTATACAGCAGAAATCAGATCCAGTTTTCGTGTTCATGGGTAAGGATGCATGGAAGTTTGAAACCAGCGTTGGCACGGGTCGTGTCATCAAGGTCTCGCACCCGGTGGCCAGGACGGATACGAACACCCCGTGGTCAGGATCCGGTGTTTTTTCTTCGGTGTCCAATATGATGGTTGATATGGAGACCGTCCCGATAAAGTGGTAGATTTTTAAAAACTCTTATTGCAGACGGTTGCCAATTTGCTTACGCTGCCAAACACCCTTACGCTCTTTTTCTTGAGAATCTTTGCGGCTTCCTCTGCTGTGACTGTGCTTGTTTCGTGTCCAGGAATCACGATGTACGCCTCGTTTTCGCCCTTGGCCGATATCTCTTCATCCATATTTTTGATGAGCGCATCCAGCGAATCCTGCAGACCGGAGTACTCTCTTGTCTGGTTAAGTCTGTTAGATACTTCTTGGAAACTTGCCACTGTTTTTTCGGCCAGACCTTGCACCAGTGATGTGATACTCTTGAGGGCCTCCACGTTACTTTCCACTGAGCTTTTGAGTTCTGAATTCACTTGTTTCACTGACAAACTCAGTTTTGACAACGTTTCTTCTACGTCTGATGTCGAAGTAGGCTTGCCTAGGCCGCCCGCAGGTTTCCCAATGCCTCCTGTAGCGAGACCTCCGAGCTTACTGATGCCAACAGTTTCTGCAGGTTTGCTGGTGCCTCCCGCATGTTTCGTAGTAAGGCCTCCCAACTTCCCAATTCCAATGCCTCCTGCAGGCTTGCCAAGCTTGCTCGACGGTGGAGTTCCCAGATTTCCCAGACCCAAACGGGGCTTTGCCGGACTGGGGATTCCGAGCTTGGCCGGACTCGTAGGCTTCAGGCCAGAAAGCCCGGCTAACTTTCCTCCAATGCTTCCGCGTCCAGACCCGACGCTGTCGTCGTCGTCCTCTCCCATGAATGCGTCAAACTTCTCTTTTAATTGATTGCTCTTCGGAGCCATTTCTGGTTGTTTGCAAAATATGGACAACTACACGCGCGCAACCGTCAAACTCCTGCTGGAGCGCTATCCCGAATACCTGAGGCAGATCCTGGACAGGATGGGGGTAGCAACCGCAAACTTGTCCGTTGATTCGATATGCTCGGCAATATCAGATAGGAAAGATCCTGAAATACATCACAAATCGTCAATTTATACGTGTGAGTGCGGAAGTCGGTCTGTTGTGACCCGTGAGGTTCAGACAAGGTCATCTGACGAGGGAAGTTCAATCATTCACATATGTCAGAAATGTGGACGGGTATATTATTGAAGCATTTAGTCAAAATAAAGTCCCGGTTCCTTTGTCTCAGTCAAGATGTCGATTGTCGAGTTTCATACGAAGACCTGTTTCCATTTCTTCGACGCATGGATACAAGAGGTAGAAGAAAAGGCGGCTGATATTCAAGAATCATCTGAATGCTTCCTGGTATTTTCCAGCGACTTAAATTCCGCATATGTTTACTTCCCCAAGGTGCAACTGGAGGGGGGTATACAACACGTTCCAGATGGTGTGGATGCGAACGCGACGCCGGTTCACTGCAGCGGAGGCGTGGACATGTCCATCACAAGTATGGCCGAGTTGTTCGGGGTCAACGACTTGCCATATTCAGATTGCGCTATTGAGGACATCACTATTGGTGACGTAGTAGAGCAGATCAGTAAGGCGTTGGTTGTTTCACTACACGAGCACGCAGACGACGAGATAAAATCGATGTACATGTTTGCGAGTTTGTCGCTGTGCGACCCTTCGAACATGATGTCTTACATAAAACACGCGATAGTGAGCAGGGGATACGCAGAAAACTATGACATAGATCCTGATATCATGCCCCAGAAGTACACTGTTCTCGAGGCGAGGTCTGAGATGAAGAGGTGTAACCCTGGGCTGTACGCAACGTACAAAAACAAACTCATTCACGTCATCCTCACGTCAGCGATAGAAGAATCGAGATCAAAATCAGAGATAGAACACAAGATATCGGGCATGGTATACGAGCTATTGATAGACAACGTCGTGAGCTGCATGGGATCCATGTGGTGTTTTGACGACGGGTTGTGGAGTGAATGTTCGACCGACGGATATATATGGAGCTTTCTCACAACAGAGCTCATAGATTACTTGTCGGCTAACTCTGCAGAAGCCATTGCGCTGCATATCATGTCCGTTCCTATCAGGTCTAGAATGATGAAGGACATCAAGATGCGCTTGCAAGACGACAGCTTTTGCCAGAAGCTCGACGCGAAGAGGCACGTCATCAGAATGATAAACGGGGTGTATGACACGTCCTCAGAAACACTTTCTGATCCGGTTCCGTCAGATTACGTGTCCGTGGTGACAGGAGTTCCGTATCAAATATTCGACGATAAATCTAGAGAAATGTCAAAACTCCTTCGGATACTAGGTACAATATTCCCAGACCGCGACGTGCTTGATTTTTTCATACTGTCGTGCAGCACGTTCCTGGAGGGGTATAACAGTCCAAAAGTCTTTTACATTTGGTGGGGAACTGGAAACAACGCCAAGTCACTGGTGCAGACGCTGGTGATGAAGACGCTGGGTGATTACTGCAGCAGTGCTCCGACGTCACTCGTGACTGGAAGGCGAGCAGACTCGTCCAACGCTACGCCAGAACTTTGCCACGTGGAGAAAAGGCTGGTCGTTTTTCTTCAAGAGCCAAACCCCGACGAGAAAATTAAGGCAGGGAAGATGAAAGAAATGACTGGAAACGACAGCATGTACGTTCGCCAATTGTTTAAATCCGGGAAAACTATGGTGCTCAAAGCGAAGATAGTTATTGTTTGCAACAATATCATTGAAATTCCTGGCATGGACTCTGCGATCCGGAGGCGAATGGTTGTCATACCGTTCACCAGCACGTTCCTTGACCCTTTTGAATACCAGGTAAGGACGTCAAAAGGTACGCTGGAAGAACATTCTCAAATCATTGATTTGTCTGTGGAGAGAGAACTGCTAGAGTGTAAGTCAGCATTTATGTACCTTCTTTGCAGGAGGTACAGTGAATGGGTAAACAACGAAGACATGTCAATGTCGGTTCCGGAAGTGATAAAAAACGTAACTGATGAATACGTTACCAGGAACAACTATCCTCTGAAATTTATTCGTACGTTTTTCCACCCGGTTGTAGGGTCGTTGGTAGCGGCAACCGAAATATACGAAATGTTCAAAGAGTGGTTCCGAAAATCGTATCCGGGAAAGAAGTTGCAAGACTTCGAAAAGTTCACCAAGGAAATGACAGATGAAGGTTACAGGGATGACGGAAACGGCGTAATACTTGACGTTTTTGTAAGTTACGTTGGAGAATGAATAATTGAATCATTTAAAAGTTTTTTCTAGTAGTTTACACAAAGTTACAACAGGAGGCATCATGGAAGGCAATAACGCTGACATCTACCAGATTTCGTGGGTGACACCAGAAAATTTCGACCCTGATAAGATCAGCTTGCAGGCCACGTCTTCGGGAGACAGCTATGACAGAAGCAAGATAATGTACGAGTATTCACCAGGTGCGCCAAAGAGGGATTTGGTCTTCACCGTCCCAAGGAATCAGGACGCCTACATCACGTGCCGGGGCGTACAGAAGGACTTCTTCTCGAGGGGCGACCAGAAGATCGAGACCAACAGATACGGTACCCAGTTCGTCCTGAGCGGGGAAAACGAATTCCACATGTCCTTATACAGTGCGTTTCAGAAGGTGATAGAAAAGGTGGAAAAGCTTACTGGATCAAGCGTGACTTTTCCCGCAAAGGACATGGACACATATTCTATTCTGTACACCAACCTAATTCACGCTAACGACGGCCGCATGTTTTCGTCGGCGTACACTGCTGACGAGCAGCTGGACATCATCGGCTGCAAGCATTCGATAGTGAGACCTGCGCTTCTTTTGTCCACGTTCAAAAGATCGGCCACAGAAATCAAGATCCGCGTTCAGGTGTCTCAGATGTACGTGCACAAGGAAATCATGAACTTTCCCCTGGCATACAGGGACTAAAGCTTTTTAAAATTATGTCTGAATTGACGTGAATGATGCCGTCGTTCAACCGTAACTTCGACTTTTAAAAACTCACTGTTCGATGGAGTCGTAATCGACGTCCAACCCTAGGGACACGGCGATCTTGGCGTCTTTTACTGTGAGCGGCGTGGTTGACTCGTCGTTTATAACGGACACTATTTTTTTCGTGTCGTTTCTCCTCATCGGATATCCGGTTGCGAGTTTCATGTCCCTTGTGTATGAGTACTCGCTACTTTCCGGGTGTTTCACCCACTGAGCGTTGATCGTTAAACTGTTGAGTTTTGTTGATGCCGCCTTCATGATATCAACCGGCTTATCCTTTGCGGGAGCTTTTGGAGCCTTGGGCCTGGACACTGGCTTTTTCCTGACCTTGACGCCCCCGTCTACGTACTTGTTCACCACCACGTTGGCAGCATCAAGTACTTTCTCTTGGTCAAAACCACGGGAAATGACTTCATTGGCCAGATCAAACACGACGCTATACACTAAATCCCCTACTGCGCTAGTGGCGGATTGGATTGCCTTGTCGCGTATTTCTTTATTGTCTTCCATGTTGTTATTCGTCGAATAAAACCAGCGCTCAAATTTGACAAGCAGTCAATAATCGGCAGAGACAAAATTGATCGTATGGAGATTTTACAAATTTCGAACTTTTTATTTGGCAATCATGGCAGAGTCATGGGCTGATATCGTTCGCGGATACTCTGGTGGAAGGGCCTGGGCGGACATAGTCGAGTCGGATGACGCGTCATCGTCTGATTTGTCAGAAGAATCTATTCCGATAGAATGTGGTGATCCTGTGGGCATAAGAGAAATTCAGTCAATACTCATGTCTGCAACTCAGATGAACCTCAGCCATTTTCATACTGCGGGCATGAATGCAATCGGAGTATCGGCCCCGACTGCGGCAGAGGCTCTTAACTCCTCGTATGTCAATGCAGGAATGACTTTCGAGACTGAATTGGATGTATATTCGCTCAGAAAAGAAATAGTGGGAGCTAATCTCAAGTCTTTCGTGCTTACAGTTGGCGGAAGTTTTACTGTATTGCCAGACCACGAAAATGCGTGGTACGAAGTTCTTGGTCTTGAAGTACCTGACGACGTACTTCTTCGGTTTTATATAAACTACATGAAAATGAGAGACCACGGGCTGACATTGTCGGACTTGGCAAAGTCAGCCTTTGGTAATGACGCCACGACACACGTATCCCCTGACTTCATGGGGATGATTGACGTAGTGGTCACAAACAACCATTTCGCTCAGTGGTTATCTCGTATGGGAAACAAGGTATGCGGAACGTTCAAAGTGAAGTCGTGCGAAAAACTTGACAGAAGAAAAGCAATCACGAGAGGCAGCGATCTGATGTCTTTGTCTCAGGTATACGGCATAAATAAGAGGACAATCACTTCGAACAATGTGCCGGAGGTGGAAACCCACTTTGGCATTGAGGCAGCTGCCGCGGTGCTGCGAGGGCTTACGGGCTCATCTGTCGTGTCTGATTTCATGGCCCGAACCGGAAGGATTATGCCGTTTACCAAAAACAGCACTGAAGTTCATAACAAGGGACTGTTGTCATCAATGGGTTTCGAGCGTCCGAAAGAAGATATAAAGAGGGCAATGACGACCCCTGACGATTCATCTGAATTCTTAGATTCCAGTTTTTCGTCCGTGTACGAGTCAGTCATTGCCGGAACTGAACCATCTAGCATGTTCACTTTGAAAATCTAGTCAGCCACGTATCGGAAATGTAGTTTCCCATGCCGATAGCGGAAAGCACGTCATCAACTTGTGTTGCGAGTTGTTTTTCCACGTAGAACCGACCGTTCGCGCTCCAATCGCCCTCTGAGAACTCTTCTGGAGTCACGAGCGGGCACGATCCCTTGACGTGCAAGAATTCCAACCTCGTTCCTGCTGGTATGTCGATTCCGGTCTTTTGTACTAGCCTTCTGGCCAAAACGACGTGAGGCTGGTTGACCTTGTAGGCGTTCAGCTTTTTTGCCATGGACTTCGTGACTATTAAGTCCAGAACATCTGCTTTGCCTGACATGAGTTTCAGTATTCTTTTATCTATGTATTCTGCTATATCTTCATTCCTTTCTCCCATTGCAACCATTTGAATAGTATCTGCATACGTGTCCTTTGCGTATTTGCAGTAGTCCCTCCTGGCGTTAATGACCCCTTTGTATGAAACGTTTGGAGCTCCGCTGCTTCCTCGTGAAACCAAAATATACCTTTTCTTAGTCAGCAGTATGACCTTTTCGCAGTAGGTTTCAAACTTCAGCGCCATAGGTCGAGGAAGTGTAGCAGTGATGTCGCCGCATATGGATTGCGCAAGTTGGATGTTATCGTCCGCAGAAACATCCGTTCTGTGCCATAACATGCAGGAGTCGGTATTATGCACAATTAGTGATCCTGGTCCCGCCTGGAAGTGGTGGTTTTCAGTTGTGAGGTCGTACACGTACCCAGAATATTCTATTTCGTGAACTTTCTTAACTGCTGTTGATTCCACATTATGTTTTTCATATGTAACGACAAGTTGATAGAATCCGTTTCCTGATTGCAGCGATATATTGTATCCCAGACCGGAAGCTAGCGCGGCAAAAGACGCTATGGAAACCTGGTGCATTCTCCTTAACGTCTTCCAATTACTACCGCACAGCCCATCCCAAAAAGCGGATCTGGACTCCAAGCTCGAGTTGAGAATTTCGTCAGGTACCACTGTTTCTCCGTCCCTGTACACTGTTCTAATGTAGTGCACAGCTACTGTTCCTTCCAAATATACCATTGATTCTGGATCTATTCCACACAAAAAACCCAGGATCTTCGCCTTTTTGACACACACATCGTTGCATATTGGTTCAAACTTGTGGTGCAGGAGCGTATCGCCGACCTGCACGTGTTCCGCATGCAACGGTGTACCGTATGCATCCAACAAACTGTGTTCTTTGGTCACGTCAACGATGCCATTGTCAGTGATAACCCTCATCATCTTCTTGTTCGGCGCCAGCGCGTGCCGGATCACTCTCTGACACGGAGTCCATCCTCTCTCGGTCCAAACCTCGACGTCGGACAGTTCGCATGCCTCCTTGTCATCGTATTTTACCCAATTATGCCCGATATTTTCAACTGTTTCTATTTTAACTTTCTCCTTCCCGACTCTTATTGTAGTTGGTGTGTACCCAGCAACAGAGTCTCCATACACGACCTTTACCGAATATGATGATTCTATCTTCTTCACTATATCCTCCAACAGTAGACGGCCAACAGTTGTCACCGACTCAGCGCAACCTATATGTCCGAAGTAACGGCTGTTTTTGAATCCCATCATTCCGTACACCGAGTTGGCACATATCTTCAGGGCGTTTTGTCTGCGGTCCAACACGACATATTCAACTGATGACAGTTCTGCGGAACTCATTATTTTCTTGACAGTCTTTCTTTCATCCAGTATCCTTTCTATCATTCCCGGAAGGAGTCCTACAGGCTTCTTTCGGAAACGGTGTTCGCCAACGCAGTGTACATCTACAAAACTCGATTTCACATACGTTGATGGACATATATTGTACGCTATTATTATTGATGGGTACAACGACTGAAAGTCGAGTATTGAACATCCGTCATACACTCCTCGAACCGGATCCAGCACGTACGCTCCGGAATATTCTTTCCATTCCGATTGAAACTGCGGTTGCAAGACGATGTTACGCTTGGCACATTCCGCAACGCACTGCGACACCATCTTCATTTGTTCGCCCCTAGTGTATATTTCCTCTATCCCGCATCTGGTGATCTTTGCGATTTCACAAGCGTCTATCCACATCTGTACCTTATCAAAAAGCTTCATCACAAGCACGGAATCCTGAACGCAGTACTGTGCAACCTCTTTCAACACTATAATGTCACCGGAATCAAAGGCAGCAGACATCTTTTCGTAGGGCATGTTGTTCTTGCCCTCTCCCAAAAATTGTCTTGACACGAAATCGAGGCTGTACTTATCAAGTTTCATTCTCCGAAAATACAGGTACAAGTCAACTATTAATCTTCCTCCAATTACCAGCCTGTCATAGCTGTTGTGGCCGTATGCGTCGCTCGTCCAGTCTACCTTTATCAGATTTATCGATTCAGGTACGCCCCGAGACACGTCCGGTATTTCTAAAAGACGTAATCTGAGTCTGGACACCATGTAGTGTAGATCAAATCCGTATATATTAAAGCCAGTCAATACCGTGGGATCCTCTTTACCAACCAGTTCGAAGAATCCTGAAACCAAGCTCATCTCGTCACTGAATATGACGTCGATTACGCCTTCTATGCCTAATGGTTCCTTGAGCGTGTGCATGATGTATTTGTCTGTTGTTGCACCGCCCCCAAAAACGACTACGCTAATCATCTCCACGGTGTCTGCTATACGATGAGGTTGTGGCATTCCTGAATCCGACGATTTTACTTCTATATCAAAAGCCAACGTTCGTGGGGACGACAACGGAATACGATTATGTAGCGGTTCTATGTCTGACTGCTTCACGCTCGAACTCGGAACACGCACCCATCCAACGTGGTCGATGCCCAGCCCTGACAGAAACGCTGTGACTTGTGGAATGTCTGCCATGTCGCACCTGACCTTGCATTCCCGGGCGTACGACTCAAGCTCTTTTCCATTTGTGAAAAACAAGCGATAGAACGGCTTCGTGCGTGATACGTCTCTGGAAGATAACATTCTTCTGTATTCGGCCCTGCAGGGCACTACCGTAGATTCCGGGACCGTCTCTCCTTCCACGAAACACGAAGGCTGGAAATCCAATACTTTAATCAGAACATACTTTCTTGCATTGTTCAAACAGTGGCCGTACACGCTGTATCCGGTGTAAAACCAATTATACACAAAGAGCTCCATGACGTCCAGGAGGTTCGGGGTCAGGCGGTACCCATACCATTCAATAATTGATTGTGCATTATGAATAACGACCAGCGTACAGAGCTTTATCATTATGCCCAACATGGCAGACTCAAAGTTACAAATCGGAATGAAGGATCTCATGCGGCAAGACAAAGAGATTGATGATGACAAAGTTGACCCTTTGTCCAAAGTTGTGAAGCTCCGGTTCACGCGGAAGCAATATGAAGCCTTCCGGGATGCATGCAAGATATTTGAGATAATATCCGCAGACGACGGTTTTCCTGCGTTCGTAAAAAAAGCCCTCGATTCTGACATCAAGACGCCCACGATCGCGCGACAGTTCGTCAACCCTATTGTCAACGCCCCGACAAAAATACCTGTAAAAATTCCCCGTGCGCAGTCTGACGGCCCCAAGAAGCAGACATATTTTACAGCTCCTATTCAAGTCACGGACAAGTGCGAGCTGCTTTACGGACACGTCAAGGACGATATAGATCTGAAAAACGATCCAGACACAGGCATCACATGCCTTACGGATGTCCGCGTCATGGTCAATAGGTACTTTACGACGCAAAATCTGAAAACAGAACACGGGGTTGTCATCGATAACTTCATGCGCAACCTCGCGCCGGAAGCGGTCGATCACCACAAAGACGTCCTCCAGCGTATTGGAGGAAAGTATGTCATTCCTAAAGGCAATAAAAAAATTATGGCTGGCATAGTCAACGAGGTAGCTTTTGGTCATTTTTAAAACTTACTTGATGTCTCACGAGCAGCCACGAAAAGATGCACAAGTAGTAAAATATATTATCTCTTCTGCATTCTTTGTTGTTGTATGAATGGCATAAATTTAATCTTTTTGTCTACATTCTTCCCGGTACATGCGAATTCGGTATACCTCATAAAGCTTTTTTCTTGCTAAACATGAACAGCGTATACATTGAAGACAACTTTCTTTCTTCTGCAGTCATAAAATCTTCGGTATTTAAAATCTCCTTTATCTTTAGGCTCAGCTTGCACTGAAGCATTCTGTTTTCCAGCCATTTCGCAAAGACAACATTCTCATCTATGTCCATGATTCTGGTACCGTGAATCTTTATGTTGTATGAACTATTGCCTTTCATGCGGATATCCAAGTTTTCGCTCTTGTGGTTCGTCGGCGATGTCATGGCTATCGCCAAAAGCCGACACTTTTTCGAACCCTTCGTAGTGATCAAATCATCAAGTGCTTCCCAATCTCGATCTGACCACTGGTTCATGCAGAAAAACGCTGTGAATATGTCCACTTTTCTGTCGATACTTCCTGTGGTGACGTCGGCGAGTTTCTTATTTAGTACTGTTATTTTGTGTTTTGTTGTATCGTCGCACCGATTCCACATTTCGTTCACAGACTCCTTATTGGGCTCTACGCAGTAGATGTGAGACATACGTTTCCACTTTTCGATGTCCCCTCCCTGACCTGTTCCTATGTCAAACAGCGTTGCCCCGGAGTCTCTGGCTTCCGTAAGGGCCCATCTTTTTACCCTGTTGTGATACTTTCTCATCAAGTAAAAACCCCTTCCTGTGAACAGACTTCCTGGCACCGAACTGTACAGATTTTTGTACACTATGTGCAGACTATTTGCCTGTGGCTTGTCGGGTCTGGACCTTTTGGCGATCAGGCGATCGCTGTCGAAGGAAAACTCCCACACTCCAAAGCTGCTGTCAGGAAGAGTGGTACATGCAATGTCCACCGTGTGCCCGTCGCAAGTATACAACACTTGATCCTCCACCGTGAGATCGACAGTGCTGTGTACCTTCCACTTCGGAACCGACTGCATATATCCTTCCTTTGTGTTTGAGAATATCAAGCCATCTATGTCATAACGAGCAGAAAATAAATCATACCAGTTTTGCAGTTTTTCAAAGCTCGCAAATTTCTCATAAGGTTTCAAGCAGACATTCTTCAGCACCTCAGCTACGTCAGCAATTTTGGAAGTTCTCTCTCCGAGCTCCAATGAGCCACAGTATTGACCGTTGTACACCGGAACGTCGAAAGCGTAGTACGTTCCGTGAGCAAATTCGCAGTCCACTACGCAAACGCCAATGTCTTCGCACAATCCCGGGCCCTCTAACGCTGTGACATCCTTCGTGTTTCCCATCGAGTACGCTCTGCCGTTGAAAAGAATCAGAAACTTTCTCACCCCATCAACCTTCGGGGTCACGGCCCAGTCTTCCGAGTTTCGAGCTATCCGGTACAGCACGTCGACAGTCATTGTTCGGGGTTTTTGAAAGTGCTTACGTTCTATGCAAAAGGGGCCAAACGAAAAGGACGCGACGTGCGCCACGGTTTTCCAGTCGTAGTACCCGACTGGTTCATCGTTGCCCTGGAGCACGGCGCACATACGTGACACAACAAGCAACATCATGTCAGGATTCAGCTCCCTGGCATCGCGCGCTTCTACCTCCACGCGAAGCTCGGATTCGGCAGATATTACGTCCACGTAGTGACCATCCATCGTTATCCTGTGCCGCGTTACGTGCACTGGGGACACAGTATCCAGAGCTCGCTGCATGGACGGAACTGGAGCTTCGGTACTGACGTGCACTGTGCACCACGCATCGTTCACGTCTTCCCGGGCTATTGAAGACTTGCATATTGTTTCTGAATTGCGGTTTGTGACTCTCGAACGGTACGTGCATTTCCTGTTGTTCTTAGATATTTTCTTTTTTTCGGAATATTCTGTGACATTCCATCCTCCGAAGTGATCGATCAACAGCTGCACGCTGTGTCTGCTGATAAGTTGACGACGGATACGGGCCTCGACTTCAATCTGCTCCGGCTTACAGACGGAAAGCAGCTTGTTCGTAACGATAACTATCTCGTCCATAAATTGAATGTTTGGACAGATCGTACGAATTCAAGTTTGTTGAATCAATTCAGTATGGATCCTTACCCCGACATACACAACCCAGACTTTCAATTTTTGATTGCGAGAAAATTGGAGTTCAGAAATCTCCACAATGTGGACGGACTCTACCCGCACCAGGAGTTTGTACGGAGGTTCATGTCGCCGTACACTCCTTATCATTCTCTCATTATGTACCACTCTCTTGGCTCCGGAAAGTCCATAGCTTGTATTGCTGTGGCAGTTGACCACTATCTTCACGACGGAAAGAAGTGTATTATTGTTACCAAAGGTGACTCCGGAACTGACAACTTTATGAAACAAATCGAGATGTTCCACATAATGTCCAGCTGCAGAAGCCGATGGAACCCATCGCTCTTCTCTATGAGGCACTACATATCGTTGTCCAACCAAATAGGAAGCATGACTGACGATGACGTCGTGAAGGTTTTTTCGGACTGCGTCTTAGTATTAGACGAAGTTCACAACGTCCGGTATCTAAAGAAGGCTGCGGAGAACAGCGTGTATGGCTCCATTATCCGTCTGCTCAAGCTGTGCGTTAACGTCAAGGTTATCATCGCTACCGCCACGCCCATGACTGACAGTCCACAACAGATACATTCGCTGCTCGGAATATGCAATCATTCCAGGGAAGAAACGTGGTCAATGAACGGAGTCATATCCTTCAATTCAACGGTGTGCGACAAACCTGCATCTACCCAGATCGGAACTGAGGTGTTCATTCCCGGAATGCCAATTTATGCCTCAAATATGGTCGGGCATCAGAGAATAGCGTACTCTAAAGAACATGGCGTTCAACCCCCGGACGACATATACCGAAAGCTCACGCACATATCCCTGTTTTGCTTCGAGGACGGAACTCACGGAAGGGATATCACAGACTTCAAGATGCGAAAGACCAGAATCAAGACTACCATCACATCCATGTCTTCCAGGCAAACCAGAGAACTCAAGTACGTCAAGTATGACATTCTTCCGGAATACGCTGAATCACTGACTGGAGAAAACCTACGAAACTCCAGCTCCAAATACAGCGCCGTAATGGAACTTATCGAGGAGTCCGAAGGAAACGTGTTCATATTCCTAGAAGAAGTCAGAGGATCCGGATTGTTGCTTCTTGCTGCAGTGCTGGAGCAACACGGTTTCGAGCTTTATCTCGGGGAAGACATGAACAACATTCTTCCCGGAAAGAGATACACCATGTGCGTCGGAAGCTCGGAAATATGTCCCAACAACAGCGACCGACTCGACGGCTTCAACTCGGACATCAACCGCAACGGGGAGTACGTCCGAATTTTGCTTGGCAGCAGAGTTATCGGAGAGTCTATTACCCTGAAAAACGTGAGGCAATTCTATTGCCTCACTCCGCACTGGAATGACTCTACTGTGGACCAGGCAATAGGACGGGTGGTTCGCAACGGATCGCATTTGTCACTGGACGAGCATCATCGCCACGTGAATATATATATACACGCATCTGTGTACCCTGATGATCCGCACAACAGTGTAGATATCAAGAAGCTTGCCAGATGCAAGGAAAAAGAAAAAAACATCAAGATTGTCGAACAAATGATGGTCGAATGTGCAGTAGATAAGTATATTAGTGAGGATTCGGTTCCGGTCACAGACGTTGTGAATTTTTCGGTTGCGTACATGCACCACCACGAGAAGAGAGCACTGGACCTGACATCCCAATATTTCCGTAATAAAGACTCGGCAAGCATTCACCACATAGCGAAGGCCCTCAAGATGGACATCACAGTCTGCAAAGAGGCGATCTGCCGGATTATACTCTCGAACGCAGTCATTGGCGACAACATGTTTTTGCGGGCACACGGAGACATCGTGTTCACTGTGAACGACCCCTCACTCCCGTTCGTTGTGGTCCCAGATGCGCAGTGCGACACGATGCACACAGAGTCAAAGCGCATAGAAATAGAGTCGGGCTTGGATTTGGCTGAATTCCGCCGCCTTCCAGTGAAACTTAAAGCGCAATATGTTGAAGAGTGCATATCCAGAGGAAAGCAAAACCTGCTCGATCAGGTGAACACCGTGTACGCTGACCTTGACGGCATACTGTTGCACATCCTTCTGTACCGCGACCTTGACAGCTCGTACACAAGTTCAAACCCGGTTCCAAAGAAACCCCTGGGCAAAACCAGGGTTTTTGCCAAAGGAGTATGGCGCAACATTTCAGACCCAACAACGGAACGTGATATTTTCAAAGTGTATCGCAAGCACGTCAACGAGATAATATCTGCAGCAGATGAACAGTTTGCAATATACGGTCTGATTTCAACCATTGACGGAGACATGAGACTCCGACTGCGAAATATGGAGGACAAAAACAAATCATCTACCGACAACAGGTACGTTCGCCGCGGGAAAAGCATGAAGTCCATCAGGAAACAGGTTTTGCTCGACGTCCTTTCTGAAGTAACAGGAGAGCCTGTACCCAGTGACACGAGTATTCAAGACGCAGCCTCCAGAATTGACGATGCACTTATCCAGGCTGGTTTATACCTCGTGCTTTAGTTATGATATGCACGTACGCTGTTACAAATTCAAGGAATTTTTATGGTAATTCGCTCTTTCAGATCAAGTGTCATCACTTCAAAAATCCTTTGGATTTTTATGGCTCGATACAAAAATGAAACATTATCGCAAATCAGTGCTTTTTCAATGAGCCTTCTTCAATCTGTATCGAGCAACCGAAATTACAGTTTGTTCTGATAACTACAGCAAGGCAAATTTAAACAATGCCCTAAAAGTCAACTCCTTTCTGCGATGTAGAAAGTGAATTTTAGAGCTAGTAAATATCATTCAAGAAGCTGCGTTCCGTGTTGACGACTCAATGATCTAAGCTCGGCTGTACGTACGGAATTTTTTACGCAAAATTTGTTTGATGCAAAATGAAGATCAAGGATATGACTTTATACCTAGTACGCTGGGGCTGTATTTATTAAACGTGAAGCACCTATACACCGCCCATCCCATAGATACAATGATAATAATTGAAGATACAGTCAATGACACAATGTAGCCAGCTGGTTTGTAGTGATACTCTACGTGGTACATTATATATACCTCAACAGCACCTTCCCGAAACGGTATATCCTTTATCTCGTTCGATGTGTCATACGACAAAAATCTGGCCCCAGCAACGTTTGTAATTGCGATTGATATAGCAGAAGCAGATGACACAACTGCTATTATAAAGTACACAAATGCGGCGATCGTCATTTGTAGTTTGCTGTCGGCATGTGTAAGCGATACAACTCTTGGTTTTTTGATAATAATATTATTAATGTTTCTTGTAATCTTCACTACGTCACCTTTCTTGCTGGACGTGAGAGCGAGAACGCATGTCATAGATGCCAACATAATTTCTGATAAACTGGTCGGAGGGTAAGCAAGTACTCCTTTGGCATCAAGATTTGCTACTTGCTGGGGAAGCAATTCTGTTGTGGCTACACTCGAAGCACCGGCTGTGTACAATATTGGTACAGTTGATAAGAAGTCGTGAGCTGTAGTATGCCGGTCTGCACACACACTTCCAGTCTGCGAAACCCACAAAAGACTCCTTGATGACGCCATTATCATTTTGCATTCTTCTTGCCTTTCAGCGGTTGCGTGCAAACAGCTAACAACCAGGGTTTGTAGTTTGATCTGTGAAACTGAAGGCACAGAACCATTCCAGGGTGATACGTACACAGAAGGCAGTCCCAGGTTAGCTTCCAGCTGATGCCTTAATTGCGCAGTCTCCGTGCACTCTTTTATATTTGCTGCGGCCTGAGAATCAGCAAGGGACAAAACGTGAGACTTTATACCTGTTAGTTGGTGAGACGCTACATCAGCTGGTAATTGAAAAACAACCGAAGTATTCTTAGTAGGAAGATTACCCTGTGTCAATTCATACGGCATTACGTTGGTCCACATTTTGTGCTCCCTTACTTGCACTTCCTGGTATAGGGGATGACATGAAGTTCCTGCACGCAACAAGTTAAAAGCTGTCAGGTTGCTTATCGACCCGGCTACCGATGATGCAACGTTTTCACACACTAGCAGTGTTCTATGGATACATGTGTTTCCAATGTGCAGTAAGCAGAACATAAAGGTTGCCTGAGCAGTAATCCTGGCTATCCTTCCGTTGACACGCCCGTCAACTCCGGTGCTCACTACTATGGTATTAGGATATTCTGCCTTATGTCCACCTACTATATCGTTAAAGTATAACGGAAGCCGTTCGGTTTCATCAGGAAAGCGTTTACCTGGTTTTTGTGATCCTTTTCCAGCCTCATTCATACATGCAGTAGCTTGTTGGGATGCTTGTGCAATAGCAGCCAGAGGTCCAAGGTCATTACTCACGTACAGCTCTGCCTGTTCCCTCGAATGTCTTAGGCTTGTGACTCCATTTAACCCTGACGCATAAAGGCCGAACGCACATTCGTCCTCGCATGATACCAACACTGCGAAAAACAAGAGCAGAACTGCAGTGATCATATCGTGTTTTCCTGAAAGTAATTACCAAAGATCATACTTCAATATGCTTTCACTGAATCTTTTTCAATTTTGTTCGACTAATCAAAATTATATTATTTTCAGAAAGATGATAAATAACAGGGAGTAAATATATATGCTTTTTGTTCTGCATATTCTGCGTTGTACCATGTTGAGCTTCTAACAAAGCCTACTAAGAGCAGAGTAAATTGAATATTCTGTACTGGTCTGTGTATTATTCGAATGATACAATATGTTACAGCTATTGACAACTGCATGTTTTATCCTTGTAACTGCCTACGTGGCACTATGCCAAAAAATTACTTATATTGACGACATTATACCAAGTTGTTTTTCAACGACCCCTGAAACTGTTTGTGGGGACAATGATGGATATATGCTCACAAGCAGTTTTATGTTTTCTACGAACGAAGATTATTCTTCTAGTTGCGATATCGTGAGGAACAACACAGCAATGTACGGTGTGTACAGTGACATGAACTACATCAGAGACATGACAATCGTGGTACCCTATACCAAAGAAGGCTGCAAAGTTTATACAAATATTTTGCTTAGAAGTGTTGCAAAGTATAGCGAGTACATATGCCCTTCAAGTATAACATCTCTTACTATTCTATCGGCTAAAATGGAGGCAGTCGCAAAGAGTACAAAATTAAACGTGACATATTTTTTTTGCAATGGAACTTTCGTACCCGGAATATACAATAATATGAATAAAACTGTGACAAAAGTACAAGATTTTCAATCTACGCAAGACAAATGTAGAAATTTTGTTGATTTATCTGCGTCAGGCGCTGGATGGAATAGTTGGTTTGAAAACTCTGAATATGCTACTATGGCCTTATCCTTAGGCCTATCAACTTACATACAAGCTTTAAAATCCAAGCAATGGCAAACAGCTTGTTTAGCCTTGAACGGCAGTATCTCTATGGATGAAAATGATGTTAAAAAAGGTAATTTAGTTCAGAGCCAAATGCGCTCTATCGTTAATGGTAACGTTCCGAGCGAACAGAAGTCCACAACAAGAGCACAATATTACCAATATAGTAACTCAGGAAAGGTCGAGCAGTTAGTTCTTTACTCTGATAGCATATGTACGTACAACGAAGTAGGTAAATGTCTTACGCAAACAAGGTATTACTGTCAACCAAATGCTACGTCAATTCAGAACAGCGGAGAAAGCATATACTACGATGTGCCAAACAGTTGTTTTTTTCAAATGCGTACAAGGAATGCTGGTCCGGGAAACTCTTCTCAAAATCCGCTGTTTTCTACCGGTTCAGGCGAGATGTCTTCGGGGTCTAGCTTTCTAGAAAACAGCCAGCATGCTATAGACTGGGAAGACCACAACACGATATACACAATTGATAACGGTGAGTACATACAGCTATCAATGCTTCCTTCCAACTACAAGCTATGCAGCAACTACTCTTTGTCAACTGCAACGCCCTTTTACAATAAACTGTTCGGAATCAGCAACCTGAGAGTAATTGCAAAAAACCCTGACTTGTGTATTTTAGGAAACACGACAAGTATATTTCCCGGTATAACTTGTGTCAACAACTTGAATAACAGAACGGGACAAGTGCTGCTAAATCAAGATATAGACACTCAAACACAGATATCTAGTGTGGATACAAGCACCTGCTTCAATACTACAAGTTCAGTTTGGTGTGACAATAATTCGCAAATAGTTGTTATGGGCGCACACTTAGATGTTCCAAGATACGATTGTGGTCTTGAAGAAATAAACTGTGCCGACAGTACCTACTATTCGCCTCCATACATAAACGAAACGTGCTATTCGTGGTATGTAAGCGGGAGTGACGGTGGAACATACGAAATTACAAACTCGTCTGATATAAGGAACTATTATTCTCCTATAAACATTACGTCAGAAAATGACATATTTCAGGCTTATGCGTTAAGTGACTTGTACCCAGGTTACGGAGACGGCGTGCTGTGTGGACAACAGAGAGACATGATGTTGGCGGCTGCAAAATGCTTCAGAAATTGTTTTTTTAATCTCACAGCAAACTACATGGGGGGACAGAGGCCGTGCAACTTAAACACGAGAGTTTTTGGAACTGTTTTTGATGGCAGCCACTGCGAAAGTATGTTTAATAAGTATTCACGCACTTACAATCAACTAGGGGTTCCTGTACAGAATACTTTTGTCGATCTAGTAGGAACTCTGAGCTCGAGCAGCCTTGGAATATTCAACAAGGATATAGATAATCTGGGTGCGATACAAAACGTGGATACACCAGTTACGTCTGGCAAGATAATAGGAGGCAATGTAGTTCAGCCTGGAACAGCACCAGATATAAAGCTCAGTCAACCATTACCAAACAAATACCAGGATGGGTATTGTTATATTCCCCTGTCGGCAATCAGTGGATACAAACAGGCATATTCTGGAGACAACGTAAATTTGCCTGTTGCACAGGGAATTTCTCAATTTCAAGCTAGTGCTAATGAGGCACAGTTTGCAGCAAAACTTCAAAGCAGTATACAGTCACTTAAAAATAACGCCCAACAAGAAACACCTCCGGTCGATCTGGCGACTATAATACTTACTATTACAAGCTGTCTCGGAGCCCTCACTGGCGTAAAAATATTAGAAATATATGTCCTTTTGCATAGGGTTCCACAAGTCATACAAAACAAACATTTCGTGTTAGTAACCAGATCTTTGTTTATTGTTATTACGACTGTTACTATCACTGCTTTTGCAATTGCGCCTGCAATCGCAATGTTTGTTCAGGATCAAATTGCACGACGCACTTACTACAGCACAACGTACGGGGCCTACATTCAAAACGACATATATTTATCCCAAGTAAGCACGCTTTCTATTGTATCTGTAATTGTATCTTATGTTCAGAGTACGCCGTACGGAAAAGCAGTAGATGCTGTGTTTTATGTGATAGTTGTACTGTCTATCTTGTGGTGGCTATATGCAACAGTAAGCATATTTCGAAAAAGACCGTTAAAACCTTGAGAAAGCCAATGCGTATTTTGCGTTGAAGCATACATGCGCTGGACATTCGTAAAAACTGTTAGTGTAGAATAGTTATATCGAACTTTTTTTGCGTTCAGTACAGCATATAAAATGAGCATTTGATGCGTACGCGTAGGTATATTTCGGAAACTATGGATTTCATTAGCAAGCTGTCTTTGGAAGATTCTTGGCTCGAATCAGAGGAGTGCAAAAAACTGACAGATAACGCCAAATATCTAGTATCCAAGGATGATCTCAATCCGTGTGATATAGAAACAATAAATAATCATATTCCAGACGAATATAGGGAAGAGTTCTGGGAAAAGATAATGGAATATTTTGATCGGACGTAGAAAAACAATGAATAAAGTAAACGTGAGACATGAGGTGCTGCACCTTTTGGGCCGCCTTCACAAGGAATATCCCAACAAGTCGCCATACATATTCGGTCCCGGATTCGAAAAATCTGACTTCAAGATCTTTGACGCAGACAAGGAAATCGTTATACCTGATACTCTGTGCATCAATTCCCATGTCCTCGATTTGCTTTCTGACAGCAAAACCGTCTTCCACATAGACAAATACATGGAAACGTCAGGTCGATCCATCACAGTGGGACCAAACATCAACAGGGTAGCATCAATTCTGATCATGATGTCATCATTGGAATACTCATTTCACATCGATACGTTTCCTTACTGCACCAATTCGATCGTGAGCCAAATGTGGAAGGACATGGAACAGATGGCAAAAGCTGACCACGTCTGTTGCACCATTGTTTCCATGGCCATGAGGGGAAGATCGTGTTCTGGATTCCAAAGACGGCATGCACCTAGGCACCAGATGGAACCAGTGTCTGTTTTAGACATCCCTAAGTTTGAGAGGCCAGTATCGCAACAGCATATCATGCCCAGATTCAAGGCACCTCCGCCGCCTCCTCCGCGAACGTCTCCACCTGATGCCAAGGACTTGCCGAAGTCTTTTGCTGATGTACTTGATGACAAGAAATAGCGTGTATATAAAGCCCGTTCCTCCCAAATACTGCAGATGCAACAAACTGCAACGACAGTATAAATCTGCACAGGAATAAATATATATATTTTTATTCCGAAAATAGGTATTACAAATAATTTTCGAATACGGGTAACATGTGCAAACCGGACGCAACAAACTGCAACGACAGTATAAATCTGCACATAGGTAAATATATATATTTCTTGGTTCTGAAGATAGGTATTACAAATAATTTTCAAATACGGGTAACATGCGCGAACCGGTGTGTGCAGCAGCGCAGCGTCCCGCAAACCAAAAATGACAAATAATCAATTTCCTGTTTCATCATCGCAGGTAGTACACGGTCAGTGTACTACAACAGAATTACCAAATTGTGACATCTTTTAATATATTCTTTTAATATAACTTTTCCATGTCTATTTTCCATAAGGTCTCACACCCGCTCTCGATCCTGCGTGCATCGATATTTGTTGCACACTATATAACCAAAGCCCTAGATGCTCTGCACACTGGGCATCTCTTGTTGATACTTTGCATGATTTGAGCTGTACATTCTGAGCACGTAATAACGTGTCCGCATGGATCCAACCTGGTATTCCTTTGTTTTTCGAAGCGCAATAGAAAAGTATGGTATGCGCACCTCTTATAACGTTTATATTTCTCTCTAGTATTCCTTTTTCGGCCAAAAGATTTTCTATTAGTGCAACATGGTTTGCTAATATCAGCACATCCTGACTTCGTTGATGTTTTTCATCATTAAGTTTTTTTGTAGTTGTTCATATACATTGTGTATGTTGTCCTTTACCAGAGCACCTGCCGCTTCTCCATCAGGTTTTTCTCTTCCTGAGTTCTACCCATGCTTCCTTGTTGGTTATTTCTTGTAATATTCTGGCGTAAGAGCCTCGGCTGGAGACACGAAGTGGAAAGCCATCGCATACGTTGTGAAACAATGTATTCCTTTGTCTACCATACTTCTAGATCAATTTAGAATGTTTTACATAATTTATTACGGTAATGCTGGTGTATGCGTGGATAAATGTGTCCACATTGTATTGAACGTGTATATAAATGTAAATTACGGCTTAGACTATTGTCCGTGTAGGTTCGCATGTGCACATACTACAAACGTCATGCCTACTATTGAAAAGAACAGAGGTTACTGCTGGACTGTGTGGCTAACAATTGTAGGACTTATCGGATCAATACTATCCCTTATATCTTCTAGTGATCAGCTTTCGAAAAGTGCTAAATCTTGGATTGCAATTGCAGGTGGAATTGCAGGAATTGTAGGAAACACGATCAGTTCGTTTACCGGATATATGACTAATTCGGAAACTCCACCTGCAGTACATAATTAAAATAATTGACAAAAACATGAAACCAGCAGTGGCCTACACGGCAGTAACTTGTTTTACCACCTAGTACGCGCGTTCAAGATGATGCTTTATGCGACATAAATGCATAATGGATAGATATATCCACTACGAAATGAGCTCGAATTATACCCTGTTTTTAATGGACTAGCAACGAATGCACGATGACTACACCATGGATTGTGCGTCCTGACGACCTTGTTGTACTTAAGTTTGAGTTCACAAATTTAGTGCTGGACGGTGACAAGCGTAAGCTTGTCCGACAAGTACCTGCTGCACCAGGATCTTCTGTTATAACTGTGACTTTTCAGCCTCAACATGTTGCAGAGCAAGTGTATCCTTTAGACACGCCAGCTGCAACGGTTCCCACACCTTCGCGAATATCTGGTCTTACGAGGATTGCTTTTACCGAACCTGATGTTTTTGTGCCGGTGTCGTACACGCTTCGTGGTTTGCTCGAGGCTTGTGCGCAGTGGAAAGTCAAAGTATCTGCCAAGGCAAGTCAGCCGCTGGTTATAAACCCCAATATTATACGTCAGGCTCATGATATCCACCATATTTTGACTTCTACAAACATACCAAATCCTCCTGGAATCGCGAGACATTTTGAAATGAATGAGAGTGCTCTGAGTGAACTGCACAATGCTTTCGCAGGTGTAAATCCTACTGGTTTACCGCATGATACTTTGGATTCAAACTCAATCATACAACATTTCGAATTTGACAAAGCTGCGTTGGAGGCATTGCAACGTGCTCTTAGGGGAATTCCGTTAATGCCGGCAACAGATGAAACCAGCATTGAAATACCTTATCGGTTGCTCATGTCTCCGCCGTCATATGCGCGTTGGTCACATACGTTTGCCCCGTATGAGCAGAACGGGCGCACCGAGTGTTGGAGCACGTCACTAAGCGAAGGAAAAGTGCTTTTTGCGCTGTATACGCGAGACAAATCGTTTTCGTCTGTTAGCTTTCCTACTGAAAGTTTTTCAGATGTGACTGCGGGAAGCCCTTTTACAGGGTCACTTACTGCTGACAACCGGGGACGCATAGTACACAACACTACGGACAGCTCTGATGCGTATCAGCGCTTAGGAAGCACGCCTCGCCCGGTAAATGTAGATGTACTGAACTTGTCATCACTTGGTGGAACGCTCGTACTGAGAGGTGATTGGCCAGTTCCGAAGACCGGACTCACTGCATGGAAACACAGAGCGTTGCTCGGTCGCGATCATGAGGTACAAGTGTCTGAACCAGGCAACCTCTTGCCTTTCGGCCATCGAGCCATACTTGTCAGGACTACTCGTCGTTCAATATTTTCTGATGGTATGGCCGCGTTGGAAAGCTTTTCTCGTATTGTTGTTTTAGAGACTACCCGTACGTATTCAAATGAGTTCTCGGATACTTCAAACGTACAGCTGCGTCGTTTGAATCCTCTTCGTCGTGTGGAATACTTACAGTTGTCCACTACTGATATTATTCCTGAGCCTACAGAAGATCAGCAGATAGTGTCTTTGTCCCAAACATTATCTGCCGTTATCACAGATTGTCAATCACACCAGATTCGTACTCAAGTCCCTGTGGTGTTTGTTCGGAGCCGTTCTCAATCGAACACTGGAATAACGACGTTGGCATTTCAGCCGTCCAGCATTGGAAACGTGACATTGAATATCAACGAACGCTTGTCTTTCGTGGAAGCTTCTGATGCGTCGGGAACGCACTTTGCGCAGGATATTAATTTTTTCGCTCGACGTATAGGTGACGATTTTGTGCCAGTCATGAGAAGTGCCAACGTCGTTATCGAGGCGCTTTCCAGTTTTCCCACATCTGGACCTGTTCAGGGGCCTTTGGCATTTTCGTACGATTCCCAGTATATCAACTCTGGCCTGGGCAGTGCTGCTAATCCTGGAGAAATTTATTTATCTTTATCAGATAACGTCAGTGCGTTGCCTCAGATAGATTTTTCTCAAGGTTCCGACAAATCCGGGGGCTTCATACAGCCGAGCGTTGCATTGAAAGGGTTGTCTAAGAAACTCGGTATTGTATCTAGCAGCGGATCTGACACTGGAATTGATTTATCTACCCTTCTTGGTCAATGTAAGCTGTTCGGAATTCTACCACTTGCAAGTTTGCTTCCCAAGGGAGACATTACCCAGGTTCCTAGTTTCATCACTCGATCTATGGACAAAGTTAGACGTTTCGCATACGATTTGCAGGAACTGCAAAAGAGAATAGAGGACTGCAACATACGCGACACGAGTGTTGACGATGCAGTGAAAAATATTCAGGAACTTGTGCCGTACATCACTAATCTTGATGCTGCTTCTGTTGCTTCCCACGTAGATTCTTTTATAAACAGTCTGAGCAAGTTGTCTGATTATATAGGAAACGGAACAATTAGCGGACAGTTAAAGCTTCTTCAAATGCGAATTGCGCAGCTGCGCCAGTCTCTGCAAGATATTCACAATATTATAGCTGGGATTGAACAGCTGAAAAACGGAGCTGAGCTTGCCAAGGATTTGCATGTCCATTTAACATGGCAACCCGATATCAAAGTCACGTCTGACTCACCTGGAATAATAAAAAAGGTTTTCTACACGAATGATTCTCAGTGCCGCCTTCTGTTGTCAGCAGATGCTAGAGCAAAAACTCACGGTAGCACATCAGCCGGGCTCGACGTCTTTTGTAGCATAGAGAATTTCACGTTGATGTTGGTAAACTGGTCGGAAAATCTTCGTCCATCAATATTGGATATCCCTATCACACTAAACTTTAAGCACATGCAGTTCACAGCTGGCCCACAGAAGAAGCCCGACATATCTGTTGTCATAGGTGATCTTCACTTTGGTGGTCCTCTGAGTTTCGTAGAAACATTGCGTAACATAATACCTCTGGACGGCTTTAGTGACCCTCCAAACTTGCAAGTCGATACCAACGGCATCAAGGCCGGTTTCAGCGTTGGGCTTCCAAACGTGGCAATCGGTGTGTTCAGCTTGGAAAACATTTCTCTTGTCGCAGAGCTTGTGGTTCCTTTTCTCGGAGACACACCGCTTCACTTCGATTTTGCGTTTTGCACTCCGGAACATCCCTTCTTGCTCACTGTAGCATTTTTGGGAGGAGGTGGTTACTTTCATGTACGGCTTGATCCCCATAACGGAATAGATGCTCTCGAAGCAGCCCTCGAGTTTGGCGCACACCTTTCTATCGATCTTGGAGTTGCTAGCGGTTCCGTGTCCGTTATGGCCGGAATCTACTTTGGTATGATAGACAAAGAGGTCACGGAAGCTGGTGAAACTAAAGAAATAAAGGAAGTAATTCTATCTGGATTCTTACGCATTCGTGGTGAAGTTGATGTTTTGGGTTTGATATCAGCATCTATCGAGCTTCGCATGTCACTGACGTGGGTTATAACTACAAAGGAGGTGATCGGGCAGGCTCTGATTATCGTAGAGGTACACATCGCGTTCTTCAGTAAGTCGGTTGAAATATCTGCCGAACGCCGTTTCGCCGGGTCGAACAGTGATCCTACATTCGAAGATGTGTTATTGAAGGAGGGGGAATACGATCCGTGGACTGAGTACTGCTTGGCGTTTGCCGTAAATTGAAATACATACTGCATCAGACACAAGAATTAATTCTCAATTATGTCGGCACCATCGCTTACTACAGTCTGGACGCTGTTGCCAAACGGATACAATGACACCGGACAGTTGCGCTTGTCTGCTCTGGTTTCTTTTCGTCCAAAGACTGCAGATGGAAATAAAACTCTGATATCATCTTTTGCAGATTTGGTTGACTGGCCTGCGGTGATCAAGCAGAGCTCATGGAACGTGAAGTTTGACAATGAAAGTGAGCCACGTGTCGCGACCGTCATGAACACTGGCACCGGTGTCGATTCGCAACTGTGGCAGAGTTTGTTCCCTGCTTCAACCACGTTTGTCAAACCTGACGCCTTTCAAGATTATTCCAGAAACAGAATATTCTCTTTCGGTGCGCATCAGATATCTCAGGTCACTCGAACCCTCTATAAGCACGTTGCTGACGGGGGGAAAAACGACTCGCTGTGGGATTTCTACCGGGAAGTGGGAACAGGAACTCGTCGAGGACAGGCTGCTGCATACGACAATCCCATATCACTTGCAGATCACGGAGGTAACACAGATGCATACTTTTTTTCTGACAATGGTCCATATCCTGAAAGAAGAGAATCGCGTCCATCGCCGGAAAAACCTCAAATGTCGATTCCTCCTGACACAGCGCTGCAGTTTGCAAGGGGCAACTTGTTTTACAATCGTGGTCGGCCGCCCCTGGATAAACCCCTGCAGGTACCTGCGTGGGAACCGGATTTGATCGAAATGTTGTCCGCGCTCTCTAGCCATCCAAGCATTTTGCGAAAACTTGGTATTGTTGTAGACCTGATTGTTGATGCACCAACCTCCAATCAATCCAGTGTTACGCTTATAACTTTGAACAATACTGCGAGCCGTACTAGCATTGGCCTTACCACTGCAACAACGCTTACGGACAAAGTATTTCGTGCAGTTCCGCTCGGAGAACAATCAGACATTTCCGATAATGGCCTCTTAAAACTAGAGTCTGCAAATTTTGCTATCGAAAACATAGAAATAGACGGATCTATGATCAAAGTGAGCGATTTTTCCAGTGCGCCGCGACAATCACCTAGCGACGGTAACATCCCAGTATTACCTGCGTTACGCTCTGGGGGAATTACCGTGATGAGATTACAACGCGACATGTACGTGCTTGAAAGAATCAACAAGCAGAAGGATTTTAACCACAGTCTGTTGAATGCAAACGCATCTCTGGTTTTGCATGCAGATGACCTCGTTCGGGGGTATCGTGTTGACGTTTTACATAACAAAAAATGGAGGTCTCTATGTTATCGTAAAGGTACCGTAAAAGTTGCAGATGCGCAACCAATTGATCTCCCGTCTCTCGCAGCTGGCGCAACTTCCACGGACCAAGCCGAAGGTTACATAAGTTCCACGTCTGCATCTGCTCCGCTCGACCCAGGCGAGTTCCGTATCAACGTGCACGAAGCTGTGTTCGGGTGGGACGGATGGAGCCTTGTTGCTTCCCGACCTGGCCGCTCCATTTCAACCGATCCAAACGCAACCGCTCCTAAGAAGACGTCAAATACCAGCAAGCCTGGCCCACTATTGATAGACACAACTGTTTCCGTATATCCAGGAACCCTGCCAAAACTGCGCTTTGGGTCAAGCTACCAGTTTCGAGCCAGAGTAGTTGACCTTGCCGGAAACAGCATTCCGCTTGACGAAAATACACCTGATGATCACATATCATTGCCCATCGTGTACAAAAGGTGGGAACCTGTGACTGCACCGACCGTTGTTATGTGTGCTCCTTGCACCGAAGGCGAGAGTTGCGAACACCTGGTCATTCGCAGTGACGGCACAGGATCAGCAATAAGTTACGCCGAAATCTTGAACAAAAATGCAAATAACGGGGTTGCATACGACGCCGTTTGCAAACGGTGGATAGCACCGCCAAAAGTGTCACAGCACACAGCAGAAACGCACGGCATGTTCGATCCTATTATTGGCGATGTTCCGACCACAAAAACAGTACAGCGCGCATATGAAGTTGCCAAGAAGGAATCAGGAACCTTTCTTGATACCCATGCTCTGGACACTTCAATCGATCCCCCAGTTCAAAAAGAACAAAAAGACCGTGCCGTCATAACACCTCCTGCTGGACGTGACACTGGGGAAATAGCGCCTCGTGGTGCTGCTCTCCAGCCAGGCCAATACGTCGTGCATCCAAATCAACCAGAGTTACCATATCTGCCTGACCCTATAGCATATGGATTTGTTTTACTCAACAGATCAAACAATCTCGCAAGTCATGATTGGAGAGGTACGTGGCCTGAACTTCGCGTTGACTCTGTCAGACTACAAGAAGGACCAGATGAGCCTCCAAGGTTCGTATCTGACGGCACAGGTGTGACCGTGTTTCTGCGCAAGGGTAAAATGGTATCACTTGAATATGCGAGTACAATGCGTCAAGAAAGTTTGCCGTATATGGACTTGTTTGACGAACAAACACAGTCTGTGGATGAGGTAAAAGGAGGTAAAAATCCAGTGTTTTCTCCTCGTCGAAATATTACCTTTGTTCATGCAGTTCAGAAACCAACCACGGCTCCAGTCATCAATGAGTTCACGGCAAACCGAGGCGCGGAAGGTGAAACATTTGTTACAATTATAGGAACAATTCGAGGAGAACGCGATGGAGATCCGATCGGTAACAGCACAGGATCGATATCGGCAAAGGCGACTTGGTCAGATATTGTAGACCTTCCAGGAACCGATCCCACGGCACACGTACCGTCTTCCGCAAGTCCTTTTGAAGTGAAAGTGACATATGACGAAGATATTGTGCCTCTGTCGAATTTAAGGCATGACTTCGGAGATACCAAAGCTCGAACTGTCACTTACGATTTTTATGGAGCCACAAGATACCGAGAATATTTTCCTGTGAATATTACCAAAGATTCTGACCTTATCAGCATAAAAGGAGGACAGATTCAGGCATTGATTTTAAATTCAGCAAAACCTCCTGCTCCAAACGTGCTTTATGTCGTCCCAACGTTCCGATGGATTTCGACTCCGGATGGTTCGCGCAAGCGCACTGGGGGAGGTCTGAGAATTTACGTGAATCGTCCGTGGTACGCATCGGGCGCGGGGGAGCTGCTTGCGGTGATCATAGACAGCGATCCTGCAAAACCCACAACGATTATGGGGCACGATCCTATATGGGCCTCCCGGCGAAATGCAGTTCACCTGTTTGCTTCTGATTTTGTAACTGACGATCCGAATGCTCAGCCTCGAATATTACAGTACGGTTCCACAACTACTGCATTGGGATATTCTCCAAATTTCAATGCAGGACGGGGGTTGTGGTATTTTGACATAGAGGTGTCTCGATCCAAAAGTGTTGTTCCAATGGTGCGACTTGCACTTGCACGGCTGCAACCTGACTCTCTTCCCGGTCTGGAACTTTCAGATTCAGTGTACGCTGACTTCATATCTCCCTCTCCAGATCGAACGTGTAGCGTTACCAAAGAAGGAAGCAATGCAAATGTTAGCGTACACGGCACATTTGTTCGCAACGCCTTCACATCAAACAACTCAACCGTGTCTGGGCGCACTGTGACAGCCCAGGTGGAGTCCATCAATGTTGCGCATCCGGAGGACGATGATCTGGGATGGCAGTCTTACGGTAGTGCAGTTGAGCTCACGATGCCTTTTCCCCTCGATCCCGAAGATGCCACGCTGAGTTTTCTCACCGGAAAATTGCCGCTGCCGCCGCAAACAGGAGACCTTCCAAAGTATCGATTGGCAGTTCGGGAACTAGAATACTTCGCGTCTGACGACGACACCCAGGAAGGATTCGGTCCGGTGTTTATTGGAGGATCTCCCCAGTCCTATCGAACGCGCATCGTGTACGCGTGCAACATGCCTTTGTAGTAGCCGTTTGTGCGTCGTATACAACGAGCTATCTCACTCAGTGAAAAACGCTGTATCATGACGCCGGTAGAGAAAACGCATGTTTACTAAATATCCATGCAATATTGATTCTTTCTACCCACAATGTACACGGCTACACATTGTAAACATGGCATCCTTCAAGTCGGCACGATTTCAGAATGATCCCGACCTCATCAAATGTCTCAACGGGGAACTTGTTTTCAAACAGAACCAGCAATATTCGGCATCAGTGGAAACCATTCAACGTGCACTAGTAGAGTTACACTTTATGCAAGATGTACCACCATCAGACTACGGATATTATGGACCCAAGACCTACAATGCAGTTTATGAATTTCAAAAGGCCAATCGTCTATCCCCTGACGGCGAGGTCGGAGAAAACACGATGAATGCCCTGGACCAAGCTTTTGATACTGCACAACCGCAACCTGGTCCAACACCGACTCCGGTTTCTATTCCACTATATTATCCTCCTTCCCAAGATATAGGTGGAATTCCGTGGTGGATGGACCTCATTCAGTTCACTCCTCCAGCTGAAGTTCTCAACGACATGCCAAGAAGGTCACTTACAGTACAGTACGTAGAAAACGCGTCGGGAGACCTGCTCAATGTTGACTTTTACGCTGTGCTAATCAAGACAATGCCCACCATAAACGGACAAGTTGTCACACCAGAAACTTGCTTCGAAACTATCAGATCTGGTTTTACAACACCCGACTTGTTCCTGGACAAACATTTCTCCGTTTTCTCACCTTACGATCCCGAGGACGATCCCGCATGGAATTTTTTTCCACTTAAATCTGTCCTGCAAATACGCATTCCCATCCTCAATGTCGCGGATAACAATCTTATTTGGGACGACGCCGCAGTAATTACTAGCGAATACAGCATAAGTACAACACACTGGCGAGTTGCAACTGTGAAAACTCCTCTGACCAGAAACGGGAATCACCCTGTCAGCGGCATACGGGAGTGGGGAATGAAACAACAGGATGGAGGCTATATCTTCTACACTCGAGGCGCAGACAGGCCTACTGGGTTCCCTGAATCTTGGGCTGAAGATCGGGTGTTTGCCGGTGCCAATTCTTTGTGGTTGAGCATGCAGCAAAAAGTAGCAAAATTCGTCACAGATCACAATGGACAAGCCGAAATATGGACACCGTACACAAAGCAGTTCCCATGGAGCGACGTCGTATCTATGTACGGCCTCACCATGAGCAGGACTTAAAATAAAGTATGCTACAAATAAAGCAGTTATGAAATCGAGAAAAGAAGTACTGCAAGCAAAAAAATACACAAAATGTACGAGATTAAAAAGAATTGGGGCAGATATACGATACACATTTAACATTGGTCAAAGTTGAAAAATTTTATAATATCTATTACGTGCTTTATTAATTTTTGGATCAGCATATGATATATATTACGTGCTTTATTAACTTTGGGATTAGCACATCCTACAGAAATACTTCTATGTTGTCTTGTCCTGCGTAGCACACAGTATAACTTTTTACTTAAAACCTCTTCTTTTGAAGACCGAATAGTCGCTTGTCATTCACCATATTTAAAACATCATGAAGTTACCTTCGTCACAAAGCGAAACGTACGTTATTAATTCTACTTTTCTACTTTTGTTTACGCTCTACATTTTTTATGATCTGGGTACTTTCCCAACTTACCCATCGTGGATTAAGAAAGATTTAATATTATGGGGTATATATTTGTTCTTTCACAAAATTTTCTTGCAAATAGTGGTAGAGGATTCCTTGCGATTTGTGGGTAAGTACGGGAAAGTGAGCCTTGTTACCCGTTACGCAGACGAAACATAAAGAACAATGCAAAAATGGGTGATAAAGTTACTGACATTCAGTTTCTACAGGATCTGTTCAAAAAGTTTGTACTGGCGGTAACATCGAGCAGGGGTATAGGAAATAAAAAGTCAAAGCGTCCGGTGTTCAAGGGATGGCTAGACGTGACGGAGGCGCAGTCTGTGGAACTTGCACGCCGTGTTGACTTCCAAGACGGACCGTTACGGGCATGCCGACCAAGCTAATCGCAGTAGGCGTTTTATTAGTTTTTGGATCAGCATAGGCTACAAAAATACCTCTATGTTGTCGCGCCCTGCGTAGCGCACAGTATGACTCTTTCTGGACACCGATCCAGTATCCATAAA
>VFQR01000267.1_pt1 | contig 93285 bp, 85 predicted proteins | sample 3512321 | NCBI WGS metagenome assembly VFQR01 (sample SAMN10412374, study PRJNA504923) | tailings metagenome | isolation source: Relicate 3 Philex TSF1 revegetated site | place: Philippines: Tuba, Benguet | collected 2017-08-29 | reverse complement strand
ATCCGACTGAATCACAACCCGCTGAAATCACTCACCTCTTTTTGGAGCGGACACTTAGAGCTTCCGGCGTCTCGAGCTCATACACCCATTCGAGCGCGATCGTTGCTTCGGCGTAGAAATGCATGCGCAGGCTGGTGAGCCTTGCCTTGACGGGCGACTTGGATCTGGCCTTCATCTCCATCATCAGCGTCTCGCCTCCGGCGAGGCTGCGCGTGACGGTGACGATCCTCTCGTCGAGCAGTGCCGCCGTCTGTGCTTCCGCTCCCCGCTTGTCCCGCAGGAACCCCGCAGTGGCGCCCAGCAGTTTCCGGGCGTGCGGCAGGAAGAAGTGCTCCCCACCCGCAGGCTCCTCGACCGAATAGCCATCGGTGCCGTCGAGAGCTCTGGCGATCAGGGCCGTCCGCAAGGCGGCATAGTCCTGCAATGCGCAATCAAGCGGCTCGTAGCGCATCGGCACGATGCAGTGGACACGCGCCGCAAGAAGCGGCCTCTCGCCCAGGAGATAGCGATCGAGGACGCCATCGATCTTCTTGCCGAGGCCGGCGGTCGCCCGGGCCATGACGATGGAGGCGCCGATCGCCGCGGGGCTCGCCGCGAGCTCGCCGTCGAGCAGTTGGGCCGTCTCGGCCGCCCGGGCCTCGTCGTGGATCGTCCATTGGACTTCCACCGGCACCGCATGTCCGTCCGAGTCCACGCCGTCCGTGCGAAGGAGCAGGACATCGCCTTGCCAGTCGTCTTCGACGGCGAAGCTAGCCATCGCTTCGTCGCGCGCTTGATCGAACGCGTCGTGGGACAGCTCATCTACTACGGCGATAATGCCCGAGATGCCCGAACCGGAGGCTTTCGCATCTCGGCCGGTCCCGAAGAAGCCGACCTTCCCAATGCCCATGATGTTACTCCAACCTAACGTCCGGCCGCCGGTCCATGAACCTGTGCAGATGTCGGCACTGAAATCGCGCGGCATCGCGGTGAAAGCTATGCTGGTGAGCGTCGAGCCTGCAATGGGAGCAAAGTGGATCAGGCAAACTTTACCTGAAGGGATGGCCGCAACGGCAACTTTCTGCCCGCGCCGTTTGCAGCCCGAGCGCCTCGTCCATTGGAGGTTCGATCCCACGTCAATCGAGATGACGGGTTGCGGGGCGCTACTGGAGCTGCCGAAGGGTGACTAGGAGCTCGACGTGAAGCCGCAAGCATGCTTTCGCAGATGAAGCGGGAGCAGGACGTGTAAACACGGCCGTTGGCGCGCGGCGCTACTGCGGGGTGTCGACCGCTGCCAGTGTGCGTGTCAGTCAGTCGGAGACCGTCTCCCCGCCGCGCCAGGCGTCGCGCGCGGCATGGCGTCCATGATCGCCTTACGAGTGCCGGCGCAACGGAGGGGCATTCGATGTGGTGCCATTCGAAGAGGACGGTCTTGGCGATCGTCGGTTGCCGGCGCCTTGATCAGCCCGAGGAACTTGCTCCTGGTCGCCGACCGCTCCGGATTGGCAGTGGCGGCCGCCTTTGCGGCAGCAGGCAGCAGGCGCCTGTCGGCCAGCTGGACAGCGATTCAGGTGCAAACGTCGTTTATAGGAGTAATGGGGGGAATCGGTCAGGAAGAGGCAAACGGCGTTTGCGAGATCGGCGTCTATCCGGGGGTGGAGAAGCCAAGGTCGGGATGGAAGCCCCCCGTCATGACAAAGCCCGCCCGGCAGTGCCGGACGGGCTCGGGATCGCGGGGTCTGGCGCCCGGCTACCCTGCTTATTGCTCGATGAGGTCCTCGAGCTTCATGGGCTTCTCGATGAGATGGACCTTGCGGCGGAAGATCCAGCCAGCCTCGTACTTGTCGATGAGGCCGCCGAAGACCATCTTCGACAGCTCCGCGTCGAAGCCCTTCTCCGCCAGCCGCCCGACGATCGTGTCGACGAGCAGCATCAGCTTGTCCACGCGGTCATTGATCAGGTTCTCGGTGATGGCGAAGTGCAGCAGTTCTCGGGCGATGTCGTCCCGCTGCACCACCTTGCCCGCGCGCTTCCTGTCCCTGTACCGGCGCTGGTACTCGCGCTGCTTGCGCAGCCGCTCCTCCCGGCCCTGCCCTGTGCGCTTGTCTCTCATGCTCAGTCCTCCCATCCAGGCATCATTGCCTGCGGGAAGCGTGACCTGCAGCCATGCAAGGAACAAACGGCGTGAGGATGAATCGCCGATCCCGAGGTCGGAATCGCCCGCGCCGACCTGTGAATCTCCGGCCGCGGCTTCTGAATCGCGTTAGCGCAAATCATCTTGATCTGAGCTGACGTGCGGGCGACCTGATCCGCTTCACACGCTCACGCCGTTTGCATTCGCAACGATGGCGGCAGGTCCTGAATCGGGATCCTCGAGTTCCGCAACGCTGGCGGCAGGTTGCGCAACGGCGGCGGCGACATCTGAATCGCGATAGCGCAAATCATCCTGACCTGATCTGACGTGCGCGCATGGCAATCCACTTCACGCCGGGCGACCTGCATATGCCGGGCAGCCGTCGCGCGCGGTCAGCCTACTGGGCTGGCAAGCGAGCGCAGGCCGTCCTTCACCGGCAGGCCTGCCAGGACCGCCGCCCGATGCCGCCAGGCACCCCGTCAGGGCCGCCAGCCCCGCAGCTTGAGCTTCGTCTCCTCGAGGATCCGGCGCAGCGCCTCGCCTTCCAGTGTCCGCTGCCGCGCCACCTCCTCGGCAAGCGCCGTCAGCGTTCTCGTGTGATCCTCGATGATCAAGCTGGCGATCGCGTCGGCTTCCTCCAGCCTCGCTTCGACCCGGTCTGCCAGGTCCGGGTCGTGCCCGAGCTGCACGGCCGGATCGGCGACCGGCCTGTAGATCAGAGGATGCCTGCGGCCGAAGCCGAAGGACGTCTCGAGCGCGATGGCGAGCGCGGTCGCGCGGCCGAGGTCGCTGTCCGCAGTACCGCCTGCACCAGACAGCGCATGGCCGAAGAAGACGATCTCCGCCCGCCGTCCGGCAAGGAGGACGGCGAGGCTTTCCATCACCTGGCGCTCCGAGAGGAGGACGTCGGCCTGTCCTTCGAGGCGAACGAAGCCGCCGTCGCGTCCCTCGACCGTGACGATCTCGACATGGCCGCGCCGGCCGAGCGCCAGGTGCACGAGCACATGACCGCATTCGTGGACGGCGAGCTGCCAGCGCAGCTCGTCGGAGATGTGCGGGCGGCCCGCCGAGACGAACTCCTCGATGTCCTGCCAGGAGAGAGGTCGCCCGGCGCGGCGGGCCCGTGCCCGTGCCTCGCGCACCAGCCGCTCGATATCGGCGCCGCTCATGCCGACGGCAAGCCGTGCCAGCGGCCGCAGGAGATCGAGCCCCGGCTCGTTCCCGACCGAAGGGACCGGACTGCGCAGCGGCTCGCGCGCGGGCCTCTGGTCCCTATTGTTGCCTCCGGGCCTCGCGGTCATGCGTCGTCCTGTCCCGTCTGTCTGGCCGGGCGGCCGAGCCGATACCAGCGCGAGCGGGTGCGAGCCCATTGACGGTCGTCCGAGACCAGGACGAGGTTCGAGGTTAGGATCGGCCGCGCGTCACCGGGCAGCAGGGGATGGCCCGTCGACAGCCCTGCCAGGCATGGCGTTGGCCTCACCGCCTCGGTCCAGCGATCGAGCAGCGGGGCATGACGCGCCAGCTCCTCGACTGAAGCGCCGCGGGTGATCCGGGCCAGGTCGGCCACGAGGGACAAGAGCCTCATCAGCTCGGCCTCGAATGCATCGCCCTGGTTCGAGCTCCCTTGTCTGAACCTGATGATCATCGTCATGCTCCTCGTGGTTCCTGCACTGCACCGGGATGACCGGCACCGTCGGCGGAGACTGCTGGGGCGTGGGTGCTTGCCTCCACGTCCGAGCGGGCGGCCGCGGACTTGCTGCGGGCAGCGCCGACAGGTCTCGTCGACGCCGCTTCCGGCCGCTTCCGCTCCGGCCGCGTTGCGAGCACGTTCCCGAGATCGCTGCCGAGATGGTGGCGCAGGATTCCCGCCAGCGCATCGATGTCGGGCGGCGGGATGCGGATATGCGTCTCCAGCCGTCCTGATCGCAGCACTGCCGGGTCGATTGCTTCGGCGTGGTTGGTGGCGCCGACGATGACGATGCCGGACGAGCGCACAGCCCCGTCGAGCAGCTCCAGCGCCCGGTTGACGATCGTGTTCCAGTAGTCGTCGTGGCTCTTGCCCTGGGTCCTCCTTCCGATGCCGTCGATCTCGTCGATGAACATGATGGCAGGCGCGTGCTCGGATGCTTCTTCGAAGGCAAGCTTCATCCGCCGCACCACGTCGCCCAGATACGAAGCCTCGATCCAGGTCGAGACCGAGGTGGCGATCAGCGGCAACTGGAGCGAGTTGGACAGCGCCCTCGCAAAGCTCGTCTTGCCCGTCCCTGGCGGACCGGAGAGCAGCAGCTTGGTGCTGAGCGCCGACCAGTCGATCCTGCTCTCCTTCCAGAGCTCGAGGTCATGCTTCAGGTCGAGCGCCCAGGTCTTGGCCTCGCCATAGCCATGCAGCCGCTCGACTGTCGGCACGAACGGATCGCACGCGATCTGCTCCTGCGGCACAGGCCTGACGATCTCGCTGCCGGACCCCTTGACGCCTCGGTCGCGGAACGAGCCGGAGGAGGACGAACGTGATCCAGCCTTGCCTTCATCTTCTCCGTCCCCGTCTCCCTTACGCCGTGCCTCACCCAGCCTCGCCAGTACCTCGACGGCACGCCGTTGGCTGACGCCGGAGCGGATGGCGAGCGAGAGGTCGGAGAGGGTGAGGAGCGAGCAGTCCTCATCAAGATCGTCGAGCGGCAGATTGTCGGGCAGCGGCCCGAGCACCTCTTCCATCACCCTGCCGATCAGGCGGGACGAGAGCGGGCCGCACTGGAGCTCAAGGCTGGCGGCAAGCCGAAGCGGGAGCGGGAGACGGTCCTCGCTCTCAGCGACGGCAACGAGCGGGTAGCCGAAGGAAGCTGCAACGCCGACCTGGTATTCGGTTCGTGCCCGCTCGTCCTTCTCGTTGCGGCGTCCGGCGAAGAGGACGATCTGTTGTGCGGTCTCGGTACCGGCAGGGAAGGGCACGTGTCCGGCCCGGATGTCGTGCCCGGTTGCGATCGCGATCGGTCCGGGCAGGATCAGCCCGGCGCGCAGCATGATCGTGAAGCGGCTCTCGAAGCCCGGGACAGGGCAGAGCAGGCTGACGATCGGCCGCGGCGAGGCCATCACTTCGAGCACCTCCTCCTCGCTCCTGCCGGAGCGGCGGAGGCCATCGGCCAGGAGCAGCGCCACCGCGATCTCGTCCACCTTCGGCGGCGGTGCAGCGGCGCGGACTGCCCGCACCACGTCGGCCAGAAGCGACGCGTCTGGAACGGGCGACAGGACGGCGGCGGTCGCGGAGCGGCCGTCTCGTTTGCCACTCGCCCTCATGGGATTGGCGATGCGCGGCTCAGCTCTACCGGGGCCGGGATCGGCGTTGGTGCTCATGGGGACCGCACCGGCGGCAGGCACCCCGGTGATGGTTGCGTCAGCGCCATGGGCAAGCTCGACGCCATGCCGCCCCAGGAGCCGGCAGATCGCCTCCCGTGACCGGCCCTGGAGCTTCGGGCCCAGCTTCAGCCTGCGCGCCTCACTGGGCGTAGCATCGAGCGCGTCATCCTCATCGCTGCCGAAGCGCCACGCCGGAAGCTCCGACGCCTTCGGCGCTTCAGCGTCCGCTTCCGTCAGCCAGCCGCACTCGATCGCCACGTCGACCGCGTCGCGGGCGGCCGCGCGGCGCAGCCGAGCAAGCAGGAAGCCCTCGATGCGCCCGCTCATTCCGGCCGCCCCTCGTCAAGCCGTTCTCGCTGCGGCCGTCCGCCCTCGAGGAGCCAGAGCGGCCGCCTGCCTGATCCCGCCATCTTCGACCTGATCCAGTCGCGGACGAGGATGCAGGTCGGGTCGCCGGCCGCGGCGTGCCGCTCGAGGAGCCGCATCGCGCGCTTCGGCATCGGCATCCCGCGCCGGGAGAAGCGCCAGAAGTGCAGGACGAGGCCGACGGCGAAGGCCGGATCGTCCTTGCATTCAGCGGGCGAACCGCCGTTATCGTTGTCGGCCAAGCGCCGTCCGGCCGCGGCACCCGACAGGATCGCCATGAAGCGCTTCTGGCTGGCCGACGGCTCCCGCTGCTGCAACGTCTCGGCGGCGTCGGATTGGGACGCGACCTGCGCAGGACCTGTCATGCCGGACGGCGGTGAACCGGCGGCTGGCTGCGGGGCAGGTTCGGCTGCCGCCAGTCGGGAACCGGAGGTCGCAAAGCTGACGACGGCCAGCCGCCCGCGCGGCGGCTGGTGCTGGTCGGGGCCGCTCATGTCCGGCCTCCGAGCGATGCGATGCCGACGCTGACGCGGGCATCATGCCGGAGCACCGTCGCTTCGGCCTTCCCACTGCCTGCCCCGTTCCGGGTGATCCCACCTATGACCCCGCCAGCGTCGTCGGAGCCGTCGTCCCTGCCGTCGAACCTCTCGTCCAGCCCCGTAGTGCCCGTGCCGGGGTCGCTGCGCTGGTTGCCGCTCCCGCCTGCGACGCCGGCGATGCTGCGGCAGCGCGGCAGCAGGATCTCGCGGAGGCGGGCGGCGTAGAGATGCCGCAGCGCCTCGATCGCTTTTGCCGCGCCGGTGATGCCGATGAGCTGGTCGAGATCGGATAAGGCAAAGATTGCCCGGGCGTGGTCGGCCGGATCGCCGGAGCCGTCGATGATGGCGATCTCGACCCGCTCCACCGGAGGCGCGTCGCACTCCCGCTCCAGCCAGTCCCGCGTCACCAGGGCGGCCGCCATCATCCGCGTCCTGAGCTCGGCCAGCACCTTGGGCTTGTGCGAGGCGACGCTGCGTTTGATGTCGAGGAGCAGTGCCCGGTGCAGGCTTCTATCGACCACCAGCAGGTCGGGACGGTAGAACTCCCTCGTATGGACCTCGGAACCAAGCCGCAGTCCGGAAGCCTTCGACCACTCGTTGCGCCGCAGGAAGGCGCGTGCTTCGGGAAGCACCGGCAACGGGTTCTCGAGCGGCACCATGACGAGGTCGTCGCGGCAGGAACAGACGGCCTCGATGCCGCGCTCGAGCAGCGCGCCTTCAAGCGTGGTGGCGGAACGGATCGGGGCCAGCAGCTCCTCGAAGCCGACGAAGGTCGGGTCGGGCTTGCCCGCCACCACGATCATCAGGAGCACGATGAGCCGCGCCTCGCTGCGGCCCGCCCGGCTGACCAGCCAGTCGCCTAGCATCTGCGCGACCCCCGTCCGCACCAGCGCCTCGCCGACCACGAAGAGAGCGGCGATCAGGATGATGTTGGGGTCTGAGAAGCCGGCCAGCGCCTCCTGCACGCTGATGATGCCGGTGAGCGGCAGCGCGACCACCATGAGCAGCGCGACGACATCCATGCGCGGCCGCCCGAGCGCGAACATCGCGATGGCCGCCGCAAGCAGCATGAAGACGATCGACAGGTCGGACATCGGTCCGGCCTAGCAGAAAGGGCGGCCCGGCCAAACCCCCCGGGTGAGCGCTGCGGGCCATAAGTGTTGTTGCTATGGAGGTTGTCCATCCGAGGCTCCTGGAGCGGGGTTGGTGTGTCGCAATGACAACCTCCCATCCAAGCCTCGGACGGACAACCTCCATAGCAACGACAATTAACGGGCTCGCTTCACAGAAGAAGTGCTGTTCCCACCTGTCCGAGCGGGTGGGCCGGTGCTGCACCGGGCAATCGCCGTCTCGCTTGAGCGGCTCCGGTCTTTTCGGAAATCGAGCGCCAAGTGAAATTGTTTCGCACCTGAAACACGCCGATTCCGAAGCGTTACGTTCGCCGGGCAATGCGGCATCCGGCCGATGCGGGCCCGCTTTACCTCGCCATCATCGCAACTACGGGGCGACCGGCCAACCGGGCTGGGCTCGCCCGATGCCCATCAAAAGGAGAACATGATGGCGATCACCACCCACTACCAACTTGAGCAGAAGGCAGCGACTTTCGTGGCCGACGGCTTTGGCTCCGGCACCCGCAGCGGACCCGACATGATCCGGCTCGCAAATGGCGGCTACGCCATCGCGTATGCCGAGGAGGGCATCGATGGCTACTCCACGCCCCGGACCGTGATCTACGACGCAGACCACAACCTCGTTGCCACCCACTATCCGGTCGGCGAATTCACGATCAACATGCGCGGCACGCCGGTCCTGACGCAGCTGGCCAATGGCAACATCGCCATGATCTGGGACGAGACGACCGGCGACTACGGCTTGTTCGCTGCGATCATCGATCCCGCGACAGGGGCTGCTGTGCAGCCGTGGCTCAGCGTCTCAACCTTCACCAACGACACCAATCCCAAAGTGGCGGCGTTGCCGGACGGTGCATGGCTCGTTGTGATGCAGGACCCAACCGGAATCTGGCTCCAGCGCATGAGCATGGACGGCCAGAAGCTCGGCGCCCAGACCCGGATTGGCCCGAGTGGAGCGCAATCCGACCCAGCGATCACCGTCCTTCAGGACGGCGGCTATGTCGTGACCTATACGGTGGACGCACCGAACGCCAAGGAGATCGGCGCGACGATCTTCAATGCCGACGGCACCGTGCGCATGGCACATACCGTGATCGGCGATATCGGAGACAACACCCAGTCGGCGGTCGCGGCGCTGCCCGACGGGCGCTGGGCGGTGGTCTACGCCGATACCGGCTGGGGCTCGAGCGGCCTCTCCCTTCAGATACACAATGCGGACGGCAGTCTGGCCGTGACACCCGCCCGTGTCGACACCGCTCACCTTCATGTCGAGAAGGATCCCGCCATCACGGTGCTCGCCAACGGCTACATCGTCGTCTCCTGGACGCATCCGTTCAGCGCGACCGACGACGACATCTACGCGTGCGTGTTCGACGCCAAAGGGGAGCCCGTCCCGATCAGCGGATCGACCGCGCCGTTCGTCATAGCCAACACAGTCGTAAACGAGCGCGATTCCACAATTGCCAGCTTCTTCGGCGGCACCTTCGGCGCGGCATGGAGCAGCGGTGATGCCGGAAGCAGCATCTCGGCAAAGGTTAGCGAACTGGTGCGCTATAGCTACGGTGACGACGCCCACGACGTCATGATCGGCGACGCGCTTTCCGATCGCATGTTTGGCGGCGCCGGCGATGACGTGCTCTTTGGACTGGATGGCGACGACTATCTATACGGCGGCACCGGCAGCGACTGGCTGGTAGGCGGCGACGGCAACGATACGCTCTATGGAGAGGATGGCAACGACGTCTTGGAAGGCGGCTACGGCGACGATACGCTCTATGGCGGTGCCGGTGACGACCATCTCTTCGGCGAAGCCGGCGACGACTTCCTCTATGGTGGCGCCGGCGACGACTATCTCGACGGCGGCGCAGGCAATGACTGGCTCGACGGGGGTGCAGGGGTTGACCGGATGTATGGCGGTATGGGCGACGACACCTATGTCGTCCGCAACTCTAACGACAAGGTCATAGAATACGCCAACCATGGCTACGACACCGTCCGCGCCACGGTCAGCTATGCGCTCGCCGCCGGAACCCATGTCGAGGAACTGCGCACCACCAGCAGCACCGGCACCAAGGCGATCAATCTGACCGGCAATTCCTTCGACCAGAAGATCGTCGGCAATGCCGGCGACAACAGACTGGATGGCGGCGGCGGCGTCAACGAGCTGATCGGCGGCAAGGGCAACGACACCTATATCGTCCGCAATTCCGCCGACAAGGTCATCGAGAAGGCGAACGAGGGCTACGACATCGTCCGCGCCGCGGTGAATTACGCTCTCGCCGACGGGGTGCATGTCGAGGAGCTGCGCACCGACAGCAACGCCGGCACCAATGCGATCAGGCTGACTGGCAATTCCTTCGACCAGAAGATCGTCGGCAATGCCGGCGACAACCGGCTCGACAGCGGCGGCGGCGTCAATGTCCTTCAGGGCCTCGACGGCAACGACACCTACATCGTCCGCAATGCGGCCGACCAGGTGATCGAAAAGGCCGGCGAGGGCTATGACATCGTCCGCGCCGCGGTGAACTACACACTTGCTGACGGCACCCATGTGGAGGAACTGCGCACCGACAGCAACGCCGGCACCACGGCAATCAGGCTGACCGGCAACGCGTTCGACCAGAAGATCGTCGGCAATGCGGGCGACAACAGGCTGGACGGCGGCGGCGGCGTCAACGTTCTGCAGGGGCTCGGCGGCAACGACACCTATTTCGTCCGCAACTCTGCCGACCAGGTCATCGAGAAGGCGAACGAGGGCTACGATATTGTCCGCAGCACGGTGAACTACACGCTCGCCGACGGAACCCATGTCGAGGAACTTCGCACCGACAGCAATGCCGGCACCACGGCAATCAGGCTGACCGGCAACGCGTTCGACCAGAAGATCGTCGGCAATGCGGGCGACAACAGGCTGGACGGCGGCGGCGGCGTCAACGTCCTGGAGGGCCGCGGCGGCAACGATACCTATGTCGTGCGCAACTCCGCCGATCAGGTGATCGAGAAGGCCGACGAAGGCTACGACATCGTCCGCACCACGGTCAGCTATGCGCTTGCCGACGGCACCCATGTCGAGGAACTGCGCACCAACAGCAATGCCGGCACGGCCGCGATCGACCTGACCGGCAACGCGTTCGACCAGAAGATCGTCGGCAATGCCGGCGACAACGTGATCGACGGCGGCGGCGGCAAGGACATGCTGACCGGCGGCGCGGGCAAGGACACCTTCGTCTTCAGCACCAAGATCGGGGCGGCGAGAACCGACACGATCACCGACTTCCTGTCGACCGACGACACGATCCAGCTGTCGAGCGCGATCTTCAAGGGACTGGCGATGGGCCAGCTGAAGGCATCCGCCTTCAAGGACATCGCCATGGGATCGGTCGATGCCTCGGACCGCATCCTCTACGATTCGGCGACCGGCGCACTCTTCTTCGACCGCGACGGCTCGGGCGACGCCTACCAGCCGGTGCAGTTCGCCATACTGGAGAACAAGGCAGCCATCACCGCCGCCGACTTCTTCGTGGTGTGACCGCCTCGGAGGAATGACATTACGAGCCGGCCGGGCACGTCTCGGCCGGTTTCTATTTTTGCGGCGCGGCCCGCCATCTTGCGGGGCGGCGACAAAAAGAATTGTTTCCCACAGCAGCTCGCAGAGGTGACTGCGCGTCACGGAGCGCTGGGCAAGCGCCAGATAGGCGAAGTATGCGCGCACCTTGCGCGATCCAGGCAAGCGCACTTCCTGGCCGGCGCGATCTATCGCGAGCGTCCGAGAAGGCGCTCCCGCAGGGACGGGCCGTCGCCCGCCCGATGCGCCGGATCCGATTCCACGGGCGTTTCCATGCCGCTTCCCACGTTCACCCCACGGGCGGCCGCTAGCAGCGCGATCCAAGTCGCGGCGCAGCAAAGCGTCGGGTCCAGCTGTCACCGTGTGGGCCGGCAGACAGTCTAAAGAACCAACCGCCCGAAATGGAAAGCGAGAACAGCGATGTCGATTGAACGCGAGAACGACTTCATCGTCAACACGACGAAAACGAACGGTCAAACTGTTTGGTCAACAACTATGCTTACGGATGGCCGCTTTGTCGTCGCCTGGCTGTCCGGCGATCCTGGCGACGGCTCCGGCACATGCGTCCGCGCCCGCCTCTACAATGCCGACGGCACCGCTGCAGGCAGCGACTTCATCGTCAACACGACGGGAACCGGGAATCAAGGCCTGCCCTCGATCACTGCGCTGGCCGACGGCCGCTTCGTCGCGACATGGACTTCCGAAGATCCTGGCGACGGCTCGGGCACCTGCATTCGGGCATGCCTCTACTCGGCCGACGGCAAACCTGCGGGGAACGACTTCGTCGTCAACACGACAACCACGAGCGATCAGTACAGCCCCTCTGTCACGACGCTGGCCGACGGCCGCTTCGTCGCGGCATGGACATCGGCCGACCCTGGCGACGGCTCGGGCACCTGCATCCGCGCCCGCTTCTACAAGGCCGACGGCACCGCCCTCGGCAACGACTTCATCGTCAACTCGACCGCCACAGACAACCAGGCCCAATCCTCTCTCACAGCGTTGGCCGACGGCCGCTTCGTGGCCGTGTGGTCGTCCGCCGGGGACGGTGGCGACGGCGCGGGCACCGGCATACGCGCCCGCCTCTACAAGGCCGATGGCTCGGCAGCCGGCAACGACTTCATCGTCAACACGACGACAGCGAACAATCAGAGCACCCCCTCGATCACGTCGCTGGGCGACGGACGCTTCATAATCGTATGGCAATCCGACGACGCTGGCGACGGCTCCGGCGGCTGCATCCGGGCCCGCCTCTACAAGGCCGACGGCTCGGCCGACGGCAACGACTTCATCGTCAACTCGACTGCAACGGCCAATCAATTCTTCCCCTCGACCGCGACATTGGCCGACGGCCGCTTCGTGGTCTCGTGGGAGTCTGGAGACGATGGCGACGGCGCGGGCTCCTGCATCCGCGCCCGCCTCTTCAACACCGACGGCTCTGCCGCCGGCAACGACTTCGTCGTCAACTCGACCGGAGATGGCAATCAAGCCATTCCCGTGATCACGCCGCGGGCCGACGGCCGCTTCACGGTGACCTGGACCTCAGCCGACACCGGCGACGGCTCGGGCTCATGCATCCGCGCCGCGACATTCGATCCCAACGTGTTCCTTGGCACGGGTGGCAACGATGTCTGGCACGGCAGCGAAATCTTCGGCGACATGATCAATGGCGGCTTCGGCAACGACACCCTCTACGGCTATGGCGGCGACGACATGATCTTTGGCGGCGCCGGCAACGACAAGCTCTATGGCGGCATCCGACCCCGATGATCCCGATGTGCCGGACGACTACCGCCCGCCATGCCGCTGCTGCGGCGGACGCATGATCATCATCGAGACCTTCGAACGCTGGGGGCAGCCACGCGGGCCGCCGTATGCGACGGCGACGAACCGGGAGACCGAACCATGATCCGGCATGGCATGGTCGAGCCTATAGCCGCAGACGCCCCGTCTCCGGCAACGGACTCACCCGCGCCCAAGCCAATCCCTGACGCCGGCATGCGTCTGTCCGGATCAGTTCCGGACCGCCAATGCCGCGTGAAGGCGCAACGAAGCGACCTGCCCGAATTCGCCGCCGCGCTTCCGATCGGCGGCTGCGCCACCGCCGACATCGGCCGCAACTCGAAATCCCCATAGCCATCGACTGTGCCCCGCGGGTTCCTTCCTCGGGGACTTTCGTACGCCTGCCGGCGCCCGAAACTCTTCACGTGTCCGGGACGGTCCGGTTCTGTCAGAACAACACACGAAGCCGACGTTCGGCCAACGACCCCATTGCACTCTTTCGGACTAACACCTTCGCCCACCGAAACTTGGCGCCCGCTCATGTCCGGCATTACTATCTGAGCAGCAAGAAGCCGCCCGTTGGCTTGGAGCTATCCTTATCCATCCAGTCCAATTTGGCCTGCCGCCTTACGAAACAGCCTCTCTGCATGGGGGTCGAACCTGAAGGTGTGGAGGAAGTCCTCTATTCGGTAGGTCGGCATCGTCTGCCTGATCAGGGCACCGAACGTCCTCGCCTCCTCGACCCGTCCCGCCAGCGCCAGGCAGAACGCGGCGATCGCCAGGATGATGACGTGGGCGTTCGGACGAGCGGCAGCCTTGATCGCCCACTTCGCCGCTTCTTCGAACTGCCCCAGCCGGACATGCGCCATTGCCCGTGCTCCCAGCATCCCGAACAGCAGCGGGTCGAACGGACTAAGGCTGCGCGAATGGTCCGACGCGACGATCGCCGCGGCGGGGTCGCCCGACTGCGACTGGACGAAAGACAGCGCGTAGTGGCCGAGAGCGAAGTTTGGACTGAGATCGACGGCCCGCTCCAGCTCGACCACCGCCTGGTCTGGCCTGCGACGCAGCCACAGCGCCCGCCCCATCGCCCAGTGCGCGGCGGGATCGTGTTCGTCGGCCATGAGACTATGGCCGGCGGTCTCGAAGGCGAGGTCGCTCTGCCGATCCCGATCTTCCCAACGCTGGAAGGCGTTCTGCCAGTGCGTGAAGGAGAGGCCGCTATAGGCACGGGCAAAGGTCGGATCCGTTTCTTTCGCCTGCCGGAAGAACTGTTGGGCAAGATCGTTGTCCGCCTTGGTGAAGCGGTACATGTGCCATAGCCCCCGGTGATATGCTTCCCAGGCGTTGAGCGAGTTCGGAGGCTTAAGAATGGCGCGGTTGCGTTCTGCCAACTCGATCTCGTTGGCAATCGAGGCGACGATCTTGTCGCCGATATCGTCAAGCACCAGGAAGGCCTCGTCGGCGATGGTTTCGAACTCCTCCGACAACACGATGCGGGCAGAACGTGTCTCCACCAGCTCAACCGCGACACGTGCCTTGCCGTCGGAGCAGGCCAGCAAGCCGGTCGCGAAGTAGTCGACGTTGAGGCGTCTTGCGGCTTCCTCGGGAGAGATTCCCTTTTCGGCAAGCGCGAAGACCGAACCGCTGGCAATGATGAAGAGGTTGCGCAGCTTGGCCAGCCGCGTGATGATGTCGTGGGTCAGGCCCTGGGCGAGTCTGGTCGATCCGTCGGAGGCGCCGGTCTGGGAAAACGGAAGCACGGCCAGCGACGCGCGGCCGCCAGCCGGATGACCCTGCGCGTCGGTTGTGGCGACGCCGGCCGCCGGCGCGGCAGGCAAGTCCTGGCTCGGTGGCTGCATGGCCGGCTTCGGGGCAGCAGATATGGCGGGCGCCCGGCGCATTTCCCGCCACGCGTTCCGTACCGGGCTTAGATCAATGCCCTCGGCCTCAAATAGCCGGCCAGCGGCCGCAAAATGCTGATCGGCCTGGTCCGGCATGCCGGACCGAAGCAGGGTCTTGAGCAGAAGGATCTGCGAGCGCGGGTCGAATGGAGCTAGCTCGACCCACCGTTCCGCACGCGGCCGTATCTCTTGCGGATCGTCCGGCAGCAGCTCGATAAGCCGTTCCAGAAGGGCGGCGTGGCAGCTCCGATAACGTCGTCGCTGGATGGTGATCCAGTGGTCGAGCTGCGGACTGCGGTTCAGATCGAGGCCTTCCAGGAAGTCGCCCCGCATCAGCGCACAGAGCCCTTCGATCTCTGACCGGCCCAGATGCGCGATGCCTGTGCGGAGCGCCGTCTCAACCTCCAGCGCGTCGACTCGGCAATCGGCGAGATCGAGATAAATCATTTCGTTCCTAGCGGCGACGCGGCTGCGTCCCGGCTCGTCCAGTACGGGCCGCAGTTTGCTGAGACACCAGCGCAGCTCCCCCCGCGGATCGTTCGGCACGTCGCCCAGAAGCTCGCAGAGGCGGCTGCGCGAGAGGGGATGCGGTGCGACCGCGAGGTAGGCGAGAAGCGCCCGCACCTTCCGGGACGGCGGCAATTCGACCGGGAAGCCCTTCCGCGCCACCCATAGCGGCCCCAGCATCTGCACCTCGAGCACGGACGGCGCTCCCTGTTCAGGGTTTTGGGTGATTTCCATGCGCGTTTCCACGCTTCCGACAACGCCGCCGCCGCTTCCGGACAATACCACTGCGCATAGTCCAAGGCATCAGCGCTTTGGGCTGGCCGGCGGAGCACTTGCATGCACCCGGCCGGTTTCCAGATCATGTCAGGAGAACATAGTGCAATCACAATCGAACCAATTTCGCCTGCTGTCGTCGGCAGGCGCAGCCGCCATCGGCGCAGCCTTGTTACTGTTTGCCACGCCGGTCATTTCCCACGACAACCACCATCAGGTCGTCGATCCCGCAGACGTAGCTTTTACGCCTGGCCCGCCGACCTTGCCGGCCGGAGTCCAGTTCGCGGTGCTGGTAGGTCATCCGGCCCAGGAGGGGCCGTTCGTCATGCGACTGAAGTTCCCGGCCGGGTACGAGATCCCGCCGCACCGCCATCCCAAGGAAGAGCATGTTACGGTAATATCCGGCGGGTTCGGAATGGCGATGGGCGACAGGCACGACCGGAGCGCAGCCCCCATCATGGGGCCGGGCAGCTTCATCCAGATTCCCACTGGGGAGGCGCATTATGCCTGGACCGAGGAGGAGACGATCGTCCAGATCAACGCGATGGGGCCATTCGGCATCGAGTACGTCGATCCTGCGGACGATCCGCGGACCAATTGACGGCTGGAGACGGACGCGTCGTTAGGCGCGTCCGTCTCCTCTAATTTGAAGGGAGACGGAAGAAATGGATCACGAACAGCACATCCGCACCACCGCCGGCAGAGGCCGGCTCTTTGGCAGCATCCTGGATACGGTTGGCGACACGCCGACGATCAGGATCAACAATCTCGGCGTCGAGCACGTGACCATCTATGTGAAGGCCGAGTTCTTCAACCCGGCCGCATCGGTCAAAGATCGCCTTGCCCTCAACATCATCGAGGATGCCGAGCGCCGAGGCCTTCTCACGCCAGGCCAGACGGTGGTCGAGGCGACCAGCGGCAACACCGGTATCGGGCTCGCCATCGTCTGCGCGCAGAAGGGGTACCCGCTGGTGGTGACGATGGCTGACAGCTTCTCGGTGGAGCGGCGCCGGCTGATGCGCATGTTGGGAGCCAAGGTCGTGCTCACTCCGCGCGCGCTGAAGGGCTTCGGCATGTACCAGAAGGCGGTCGAACTGGCCGAGGCCAACGGCTGGTTCCTCGCCCGGCAGTTTGAGACAGAGGCCAATGCCGCGATTCACGAATCGACGACGGCACGCGAAATCCTCAACGACTTCGCCGGCTCGCGGCTCGACTTCTTCGTCACCGGCTATGGGACTGGCGGCACCGTCACCGGGGTCGGGCGCGTTCTGCGGCGCGAGCGGCCGCAGGTCCGTATCGTGCTTACCGAACCCGCCAACGCGCAACTTCTCGGCAGCGGCGAGACGCAGAAGCGCGGCCCCCACGGCGAGCCAGCGGCCACGCATCCGGCCTTCGAGCCCCATCCCATCCAGGGCTGGACGCCCGATTTCATCCCCAACGTGCTACAGGAGGCCGTCGACGCCCGGCTCTATGACGAGCTGGTGCCGATCGCGGGCCCGGAGGCGATCAGGTGGACGCGGGAACTGGCGCGTCGGGAGGGCATCTTCACTGGCATATCCGGTGGCGCGACCTTCGGAGTGGCGCGCCAGGTCGCCGAGCGTGCGCCGGCCGGGTCGGTCATCCTGTGCATGCTGCCCGATACTGGAGAGCGATACCTGTCCACGCCCCTTTTCGAGGGCATCGAGACGGAGATGGACGAGGAGGAACTCGCTCTTTCGCGTTCGACCCCCGGGTTCCAGTTCGCGGCTTAGGTAGACTGCGCGAGGCGCACCATGAACGATGTTGGCTTTCGAGCAGCGGCTGCGGTCGCCGAGGAAACGCTCGATCCCGACGACTGGTCGGAAATGAAGCGCCTTTCCGAAGGCATCGTCGCCGACGCACTCTCCTATCTGCGGGATGTTCGGCAACGGGCCGCCTGGCAGGAGATGCCGCCAGAGGTCAAATCGCGCTTCCTCGAGCCCCTGCCTCCAGGTCCGCAGCCGCTCGAGACGGTGCTCCAGACCATCGCGGAAGACGTGATGCCCTATGCCATGGGCAACGTCCATCCGCGGTTCTGGGCCTGGTACATGGGATCCGGCAACATGACAGGCGCCCTTGCCGATTTCATAGCAGCGGTTCAGGGTTCCAATCTGGGCGGTGGCAGCCATGCCGCCGCCCTTGTCGATCGTCAGGTCGTCGACTGGTGCAAGGAGATTGTCGGGTTTCCCCCCAGCGCGAGCGGCACCCTGACCAGTGGCGGCTCGGTCGCCAATCTCATCGGCCTCACCGTCGCACGCAACGTGAAGTCCGGCATCGACCTTCGAGAGCTTGGCCTATCCGCGCTGGAGAAGCCGCTGCGTTTCTATGCTTCTGACCAGGTTCATAGCTGCCATCAAAAGGCAATCGAGCAGCTCGGCCTCGGCAACCGAGCGCTGCGGCGCATACCGACTGACGACAGCTTCCGCATCGACATCGCCGCGCTGAGACGGGCCATCGCGGAGGATTGCGCCGCCGGCTTCCAGCCGGCCTGCATCGTAGCCAACGCCGGTACGGTCAATACCGGTGCAATCGACGATCTCGAAGCCCTCGCCGACCTGGCGGCAGAGGAGAACCTCTGGCTGCATGTCGACGGCTGCATCGGCGCGCTGCTTGCCATCGCGCCCCGACACAAGTCGCTCGTCGCGGGCCTCGATCGTGCCGATTCCCTTGCGCTCGATCCGCACAAATGGCTCCACGCTCCCTTCGACGTCGGCTGCTGCCTCGTCAAAGACCGTAACGCGCATCGGGCTGCCTTCGCCACCATGCCCGAATATCTGGAGACGTCGCCTCGCGGCCTCGCATCGGGCGAATGGCTGTACGAGTTCGGCATCCAGACGACTCGCAGCTTCCGTGCGCTCAAGGTCTGGATGGCGCTGAAGGAGCACGGCGCCGAGAAGTTCGGCCGCCTGATGGACCAGAACGTCGAGCAGGCCAAGTACTTGACGCGGCTCGTGGAGGCCGAGCCTTTGCTTTCGCTGATGGCTCCGACCGCCATCAACATCGTCTGCTTCCGCTTCGACCCCGGTGGCATCGACGAGGCGGCGCTCAAGCCGCTCAACATCGAGATTATGGTCGGTCTCCAAGAGGATGGAGTGGCTGTGCTCTCGGACACCACCCTGCGCGGCGGCCATTGCCTTCGCGTCGCGATCTGCAATCACCGGACGCGCCGGAGCGACCTCGAACTGCTGACAGCCGAAGTCGTCCGGCGGGGACTTGTCCTGACGGGCAGCGGCTAAGGGCGCCCTCAGGCGGCTCGTGCCTCAAGCTTTCCCTCGGACAGCAGGATGTGCGCCACGATCGCATTTGTAATCGGCGCCGCGTGGGTGAGAGGCCCCATGTGCCCGGCTCCGTCGATCACCGCGATGTCGGCATTGGGCAGCCGCGCCGCCAGCTCTTCCGCGATGACGCGCGTTGGCAGAGGCGCGTGCTCGCCCCGCATGAGCCGCACCGGAACCGAGATCGCGGCCAGCATCTCGGCCTCGACCCTCTCACTGATGAGCGCGTGGAACTCAAGCTGCCCTTTGGCCAGATACCGAACCATCTGCGTCTGTAGTTCCGGACGCATCATCGTCCACGCGCCCCGCCCACTCCAATAGTCTACGAAGGCGGCGGCCGCGTTGCGCCAGGCGCCTTGCGCGTAGTTGACCGAGATCGACGCCATCAGGCCCTCGAACTCGGCAAGCGCGCGCCGGCCAGCGGTCCCGAGATCCTTCAGCAGATGGAATGCAGAAGGCTCATAGAGCGTGAGGCTGGCGATGCGGCCGGGATGGCGCGCGGCGATGTGGAGCGCCACTGCACCGCCATAGGAATGGCCGACGAGATGCACGGGGCTCGCCGCCGCCTCGATCTCCTCTAGGACGAGCCCCGCCTCGTCCGCTAGTTGGAAGGCCATCTCGCCCGGCCACACAGGACCCCCCGGTGCGCCGTAGAGGCTGGGGGCCAGGAGACGGTAAACCGGCTCGAGGCGGTCGGCGAGCGGGCGCCACTGTCCCGGTGTTCCAGCCGAACAGTGCAGCGCCACGACAAGCGGGCGGGCGTCGCGCCTCGGATTCTCCAGCGCCGCGCTCATGGCAGGAACCAGAGCGAGCAATCCTCGTCATCGCGCCGCGGTTCGTGCACCTGCAGGGAACGGCTAAAGATTTCGCCGCGCGGGACACCGATGTCGCGCAGAATGTGGTCCGGCAGTCCCTCAAGCACCCGCCGCGTATGCCGGACGGCATGCAGTTGACGCATTCGCTTCAGATGCGAGACAAGCCTCGCAATGATCCATCTCCTTGGAACAGCCCTAGATGGGCGCATGCCCTCATCAAATATCAAGCTCATTTGCGATTCCTGTTTTCACCGAGTGCGCACGGACCAGCCCATGCGCGAGGTGCTGTTTTCATCCCCGCATTGGTGGCGGCGTGGGAAACGCCGTGGAGTTCTTGAGGAAGGGTCGTGGGAATTGGTCGCGTAGATGCCAAGGCCGGGCCGTTCGACTACCTCGCGGCCCTCAATCTCGAGCAGCGGGCGGCAGAGCGTCGCGGGTCATTTGATGCCGGGATCGATGGCAATATGCTGGCGGGCCGGAACAGCAACTAAGAGGACGACCCGGCCCGCGGCCGACCCGGTTGCGGCAATGGCGTTCCGAGAGGCGATTATCGGCGCACACTCTGCTTGGTTGCAAGTTACCTAAGAGAGATCGTGTGCGATGTGGTGCGGCCCCGGATTGCGGAGCCGCATCTCTTCAGATCTCGGTCCGTTCCGCCAGCTCCAGCGCGTCCTCGATATCCACACCAAGATATCTGACGGTGTTCTCGATCTTGGTGTGCCCCAGCAGGATCTGTATCGCTCGGAGATTGCCTGTCGCCTTGTAGATCATCGCTGCCTTGGTGCGCCGGAGGGAGTGGGTGCCATAGTCCTCCTGCCTGAGGCCAATTGCTGTCACCCATTCATCGACGAGGCGAGCATATTGACGTGTGCTTAGATGGCCGGAGTGCTCCATGCGGCTCGGGAATGCAAAGTCGTCGACGGAACCACCTCGACGCACAAGCCAGGCAAGCAGACTTCCCCGTGCATCGGCTGTGATCTCGAACTGCACGGGGCGTCCTGTCTTCTGCTGGACGACCATGCTTCGTGATCGGATTTCCGGACCAGCGACCAGCGTCCCGATCTTAATCTTCACCAGATCGCAGCCGCGCAGCTTGCTGTCGATTGCCAGATCGAACAGCGCCCGATCCCTTATGCGCCCTTCCCTGTCGAGGAAGAAGCGGATCGCCCATATCTGGCGTTGTTTCAGTGGCTTCTTCACGCCGACCTTGCGGCCAGCGTTCCATGCAGGCCGTCCCAGCGCCCCGGGGTCGTATTGTGCGATACCCATTTCTGTTCTCCTTCGGCCGGAATTGGCCAAAGGTAGAATGCTGGCATGGTAACGGGTGCACGTTTCTGTAATGGCAGCCTGTCGACCGCAGCCTCCGGATCGGAAGTCATCGCGCCTTCAGGCGGAAGGGCGATCTTTTCCCAAGCAGAACGGTGGGCCGTGTCCGAAGGTCCGGTTATGGGAAAAGCTGGGAGTTAAGCTGCCGTTCTGAATCTGGCTCATGAGGCAAAGTTGCCTGGTAAGCTTCAACCCCAGAGCGGGCGTCAAAGCTCTGTCGAGCCGTCACCGCAAAGCTGCGCGTGCAGTGGGCGAATTCACCACGGCGTCCCTCACGTCCGATTGGTTCTGGGCCTCGATTTGAAAGCATAGAGGATGATGGCCAGAATACCCACGACAAAACCGACGATGGCCAGAGTTTGGTAACCATGACCCTCCGCAAATAGCGATACCACAAACAGACCGATTACGCCGAGCCCCATGCCGACGACCTTCTGGTGGCCTGAACGCCCCAAGTACGATTGGTGGGCCCAGTAAGTCGCGAGCGCCAATATGGGAATGAAGAACACAAGATCGACGCGAATGGACGCCAGGACCATCTGATCCCAATGCAGGAGAGGATTCCTCGTCTATGCGGGGGCGGATACCGGGCTTTCCGGTGTCGCGGAACATGGCGAAAGACTGCCGTCCCGCAGCCGGCATCACTCCGACGTTCTATACCGCTCTTGGCAGAGATTCCGGCAACTTTGTCATTCCTGCCGCCGCCATTCGTCGATAGGGTCCCTTTGCAACGCTGGATATGACGTCGAAGGAGCGTGACGACGCCTTCGCTGCTACGCGCAGCTTGAGCCAATGGTGACGTGAAGCTTTCGAGGCAAGAAATCCCGTCACACTTGTCACTCTCACTCGACGACGCGCTGGCTTTACATCTGCCAATGCAGATGCGGCGAGCGGCGCTCAATCGAACCAGGAGGATATCAATGTCCAAACCGGTCTCAAGAGGCAGTCCCTGGCCGATATCGACCTGGCTGTCAGTCGTCTCCCTCACTTTCGGCAGCTTCGCGCTGGTCAGCAGCGAATTGCTGCCCATGGCAGTGCTCATGCCAATGGCAGCAGAACTCGGCATCACCGAAGGCGCCGCCGGTCAGGCGGTGACCCTCACGGCCCTGTTTGCCGGCATAGCGGCGCCCACGGTGGCGCTGATCATCGGTCGACTGGACCGCAAGCTGATCAATCTCACGCTCTGCATTTTGGTGATTGCGTCCAACATCGCCGTCGCCCTCACATCCGACTATTTCGTGCTTCTGGCCGCCCGCATGCTTCTGGGCATCGCCATCGGCGGGTTCTTTGCACTGGCCGGCGCCACTGTCGTGCGGCTGGTCACGATCGAGGATATGGGCAAGGGCATGTCGGTCGTCTTCATGGGGCTTTCGGCGGGGCTCGTCGTCGCTCCGGCACTCGCCACCCTGATCGGGGATGGTTTCGGCTGGCGCGCGGCCTTCATGGCCGCCGCCGGTTGCGGCCTGCTTGCATTGCTCTTGCAGACCGCATGTTTGCCGGGCGTGCCGGCAACCAGCGCAACGAGCCCTTCGAGCCTGTTCGGCCTGCTGAAGCGGCAGCCTGTGCGGGTAGGGCTGGTCGTCGGGCTGCTGTTCTTTGGGGGCGAAGTCAGCGGCTTCACCTTCATGCGGCCTTATCTCGAAACCAATGGCGGGCTCAATCCGCCTGCCATCGCCGCGGCTCTGCTGACGCTCGGTCTTGCGAGCCTCGCCGGGAGCGCAATCGCGGGCGTGTTCGCCGATCGAATGCTGCGCGAAGGCTTCGGCACAACCTTCCTGGTGCTGGCGGTCGCCACGATAGGCCTGCTGACTTTCAGCGATACCTACGTCGCGATCCTCGTCTTCGCCGCTGCCTGGGGCATCGCCATCGGCGCGGGACCGGTGATGACCCAGACGTGGATGGGCCGCTCCGCCCCGGATCAGCTCGAAGGCGTGGGCGGGCTGTTTCTGGCCGTCATTCAGCTCGGGATCACTCTGGGAGCGATCGCAGGCGGTATCGCCGTGGATGTCATTGGAACGAGCGCGCCGCTCTACGTGACCGCGGTATGCGCCGTTCTCGCAGCCGTCCTTATTGCGACACAAAGGGCTCCGGGTGCGGTTTCGCAGAAGCCCGCATTGGCGCCCGCCGCCGAGTAAGTGGAGGAGCCTTGCCGTTGCCGAATTCGAGCACAGCACATCAACAACAGGAGACGATCATGTCCTATGACAAACTAGATCTGGCAGCTCCTGCAGTCGTCGATCGGGCCACGTTTCAGACGCAGGTGGACGCATTGCGGGTGCGCGAGAAGGCCCACATGAAAGAAGGAGACGCGATCGCGGCCGCGCGGCGGCGGCTCCCGATGGTGAAGGTCGACAGCACCGTTCCGCTCATGGGCGAAAACGGTCCGGCAACGCTGCTGGATGCGTTTGAAGGCCGCCGAATGCTCATCGCCTACTACTACATGTGGTTCGACGGCCTGCCTGCGCCAGAGCAATGCGAGGGCTGCACCTTCTTCACCACGCAGGTACGCGAACTTTCCCATATCCATTCGCGCGACGTCACCTACGCCACATTCTGCCAGGGCTCATATCAGGAGAGCCTTCGCTATCGCGCGTTCATGGGTTGGGAGATGCCCTGGTACTCGGTCCCTCGGGTATCGCTCGAGATCCTCCTCGACGGACGCCGGCCCGGTCTGATGTACCTCATCTGCTACCTCCGGCAGGGATCGGATGTGTTCGAGACCTACTGGACGACCCGGCGCGGGGTCGAGGCGATGGACAACAGCTACCGCCTGCTCGACCTGACCGTCTATGGACGGCAGGAGGTTTGGGAAGACTCGCCCGCCGGTTGGCCCCAGTACTGGGGTGGAACCAATCACCCGTTCCGCCGCGACGGCCGGCCCATCTCCCAATGGCGCCGCCTGGAAGAGGAGCATTCCGACGATCTGGGAGGCGGCCGTCCGGTATAGGGGAGCGGCGGACATACCTGTTGCGGCAGGAGCAACTGCGCGACGCCGCCCGAACACTTCGAAAGCTAGCGAGGCTCGAGACCTATGACACCATCATCCGATAGAACTCAACGAAGCGAACTCCGTGGAATGCAGACGCCGCCAGTCGTTTCGGCCGAGGAGTGGCAAGCCGCCTGGGAACGCCTGCGCGAAAAGGAGAAGGCGCACTCCCGTGCTCGTGATGCGTTGGCCGCCGAACGCCGGCGCATGCCGTGGCTGATGGTCGAGAAGGAGTACACGTTCATCGGCCCTGACGGGAAGGTGAGCCTGCCCGATCTGTTCGAAGGCCGAAGACAGCTGATCGTCTATCGCGCCTTCATGGACCCCGGCGTCGGGACCTGGCCCGAACGTGGCTGCATCGGCTGCTCCATGCTGGCCGACCAGGTCGCGCATCCGGCGCATCTTGCCGCCCGCGACACCAGCCTCGCCTTCGTCTCGCGCGGTTCGCAGGACGACCTTGGGCGCCTGAAGGCGAAGATGGGCTGGGAACATATCCCCTGGTACACGCTGACCGACGATTTCGACGCCGACTTCGGCGTCGACGAATGGCACGGCACGAACGCGTTCATCCGCGACGCTAACCGTGTGTTCCGCACCTACTTCCTCAACGGCCGGGGCGACGAGCAGATGGGAAACATCTGGAATTATCTCGATATCACGGCGCTGGGGCGACAGGAGGAGTGGGAGGATTCACCCGCAGGCTATCCCCAGACCCCGCCCTACGACTGGTGGGTCTGGCATGACGACGGAATGACGGAAGCCGAGGCCGACAAGGCCTGATGTGGGCCCTATTGAACCTTGGGCGCTGTGCTCCTGCGGAAAGTGGAGTTCAGTATCGAGACGCGCAGACGCCGAACAGGTCGCGTGCTGTTTGTCCAAGCACACTGCGAGCCTTCGTCCCGGGGACCAACATCTAAGCGAGGTGGTAACATGACGCTCAAACGAATGGACAATGTGGGAATTGTCGTCGAAGACCTCGCGGCGGCGATCGATTTCTTTCTCGAGCTTGGCCTCGAGCTCGAAGGGCGGACCACAATCGAAGGAGAATGGGCCGGGCGTGTCACCGGACTGGGCGATCAGCATGTCGAGATCGCCATGATGCGCACGCCGGACGGCCACAGCCGGCTCGAGATCTCACGCTTCATCCGGCCAGTCGTTGTCGCGGACCACCGCAGCGCTCCGGTAAACGCCCTGGGCTATCTCCGCGTCATGTTCACCGTGGACGATATCAACGAGACGCTCGAAAGACTACGCAGTCGAGGTGCGCAACTCGGGGGCGATGTGGTCGATTACAAGGACGTCTACCGGCTCTGCTACATCCGCGGGCCCGAAGGACTCCTTATCGGACTCGCCCAGGAACTGACCTGACCCGCGTTGCTGCAGGAGCCGAAAGGTGGGGCGGACCAGGTTAGACCTCAACTATGGAATGGGGGAGGCCTGCCATAGATGTTCAAGGTCGTCCTGTCGAAGGCGGTCACTTCTTTTCTGAGGAGTATCCGGGCGCGACGGCCGACCTCATCAGAGGGTTCTTGCACGAGTGCGCCTGATTGGGCGAACCTTGCCGGTTCCCTGCGCTTAAAGGGAAGCAGCCCTAAAGCTCCGCATGCATGTCGCGGAAGAGCCTTGGCGCCACGCCGAACCGCCGCTCGAAGGCCTCCGTCAGCCGCGCGGTGGGAAACAGACCCACCTGCGCCGCCACCGATTTCAGCGAAAGTCCGCGCGACAGGAGCATGCGCGCCGCATCGAGGCGTGCGGTCTCGACGAAGCGGGCCGGCGTCTGACCGGTCGCTGCCACGAACTTGCGATGAAAGCTGCGTTCCGTCATGCCAGCCTTGGCGGCGAGCGAGGGTACATCCAGCGGAGCGGCCAAGTTTGCCTGGATCCAGCCGATCAGGTCGGCAAACGGGCTGTCGCCCTTCGCCTGCGCATGCAGGAGCGGGCTGAACTGGGACTGGTAGCCGGGACGGCGGGCATAAAGGATCAGCCGCTTTGCGACCTCGCCGGCGATTGCGGCATCAAGGTCGCGCGCGATCATCGCCAGCGCCATGTCGATGCCGGTCGTCACGCCGGCCGAGGTCCACACACGGCCGTCGACGACATAGAGCGCGTCGGGATCAACCGTGACTTTGGGAAACGACGTCACGAACGGCTGACACGAGTCCCAATGGGTCGAAACTCTGTGCCCGTCGAGAAGCCCGAGCGAAGCGAGCAGAAAGCCCCCGGTGCAGACCGAGCCGAAACGCTCCGCCTTTTCCGCGAGACCCGGGACTGCCTTGCGCAGGATCGGGTCCGACACCGCCCGCAGGAGCGGCTCGCGCTCGGCGCCGGCGATCAGGATCGTGTGGGCATCGCCCGGCCGAAGCGACGTGACAGCGGTCGTTTCAACGGTCACGCCGGCGCTGCTTTCGATCCCGCCTCCTTCGGCCGATGCCGGCATGAATCTGTAGAACTGCGCTTTTCCAGCCTGGCGCAGGGCACGATTGGCGCCGTTGAACACCGATCCAGGCCCGGAAAGGTCGAGCAGCTCGAAACCCGGATAGACGATGAAGGCGATGTGATGCATTGGCGGAAATTAGGCTGCTTTTGTCATTTCCGCCAGACGCTGACCTCACTAGCTTCGCTCGGTCACTGAATACCTCCCGAGGCGGCTTTGCCGCGCGGAGTGACCTGTCTTGCGATCGGAGCGACCCATGATCAAATCCATCCTCATCTGGGGCGGTGTCGCCCTTGTCGTCCTTGGCCTGGCGGGTTTCGGCGGCTGGATGTTGAGCCTGCCCTCCACCGCGGCGGCCAATGCGCCGCCGGTGCCGCAGGCGGAGATGGACGCCATGCTTGCGTCGCTGAGGCCGACGAAGAATAGGCGCCCGATCGTTGCGGTGATCGGCATCAACGATGCCACCGAGACGACCGACTATCTCATGCCGACGGGCATTCTGCGGCGTGCCGATGTGGCAGACGTGGTCATGCTGGCGACCGGGCCGGGACCGGTTCAGCTCTACAACGCACTCAAGGTCGAGCCTGACGCGACGATCGCGCAGTTCGACGCCGAACATCCGGATGGAGCGGACTACGTCATCGTGCCGGCCATGAGCCGCGACGATGATCCGGCTGCGCTCGACTGGATCAGGAGCCAAGCGGAAAAGGGCGCGAGGATCATCGGTATCTGCGCGGGCGCGAAGGTCGTCGGCGCCGCCGGGCTGCTCGACGGCAAGCGGGCGACGACCCACTGGTACTACCTCGGCGAGATGCTGAAGCGCAGCCCGACGATCGAATATGTTGCCGACCGCCGCATGGTGGCGGATGGCAACGTGACGACGACCACCGGCATCACCTCCTCCATGCCGATGATGCTGACGCTGATCGAGGCGATCGCCGGGCGCGAAAAGGCGGAAGAGGTCGCGCGCGGTCTCGGGCTCGAGCAATGGAGTGCCCGGCATGCGAGTGCTGCATTCAAGCTAACGCGACCCTTCGCCACTACGGTGCTGACGAACAGGATGGCGTTCTGGAACAGGGAGGAGCTCGGCATCCGCCTCGAGCCGGGCATGGACGAAGTCTCGATCGCGCTGGTGGCCGATGCATGGTCGCGGACCTACCGGTCGCAGGCCATAACCTTTGCTCCTTCGCCCTCCGCCGTCGAGACGGCCAACGGTATCCGCATTTTGCCAGACAGGAACGCGGCAGACTGGCCGGAGGAGCGCCGTGTCTCGACCTTCCCGGATCAACCGCCCGCCGAGGCTCTGGATCAGACGCTGAAAGCCATCTCCAACCGCTATGGCGAGCCCACCACCAATGTGGTTGCCATGCAGCTCGAATACCCGCGCAAGCAATGAACACTGAGGCCCCTGGAAGAGAAGGACCAGCGAGAATGACAAGGACAGTCGCAATCCTCGCCGCCCGCCTCATGATCGGTGGTGCATTCCTTGTGGCGGCCTGGATGAAGTTCACTGGAATGGAGGCGACGGCAGGTTACATCACGTCCATCGGCTTCCCATTTCCGCTCTTCTTCGCCTGGCTGGCGGCCTTCCTGGAGGTGGGGATCGCTCTGGCGTTCCTGACCGGTACGTTCTTTGCCGAAGCAGCGGCGCTGGCCGCGGCTTATGTCGTCTTTCTCACGATCGCATTTCATGGGCCGTCCCGGTGGAGCGATCCCATGGCGTTTGGCCTCTTCATCAATCACCTGACCTTCATTGCGGGCCTCCTCTTTGCTGCCGTTCACGGGCCAGGCTCGACAATGGTTCTGGACTGGCGGCATCCCTGGCAGGCACCGGGCGGGTGGAGATACGGCCGTGTGAAGAAAATACGCCGACACGAGGCGCCGCCACAATTCCCGCCGCGGAACAAGTGGGAGGAAGACGTACCATGACCGCAACATACACATTCGACGTTTTTGCCAGTCTCGACGGCTTTGGGTCCGTCAGCCGGGGCTGGGGAGGTTATTGGGGCAAGCAGGGGTCCGACCTGCTCGCCCGCCGCCTCGCGCTCTACAACGAGGATCAGCGGATGGTTTTCGGGGCCAACACATTCCGCGCACTCACGAAGATGCTTGCCTCCAGCACCGAAGGATCCGATGCGCGTGATCCATGGGTCGCCCGGATGAGAAAGCTCCCGGCTACCGTCATTTCGACCACGCTCGAAGGCCCTTTTGACTGGTCTGACGCGACGATTGTCGGCGGCGACGCAGTCGACGCCGTCGCCCGGCTAAAGCAGGAGTCCAAGGTGCCGTTGCGCTCCCATGGCAGCCTGTCGATGAACCGGGCCCTGATGGCTGCGGGCCTGGTCGACCGCATCCAGGTGACGCTCTTTCCCGTGGTCACCGGACAAACCGGAACGCAGCCGATCTTCGCAGGCGCCGCCGACTTCGACCTCGAGCTGATCGAGAGCAGAACGCTGGACGGTCGTACCCAGGAACTCATCTACCGGCCCAGCCTCCATGTCTGAGTCCCGTACCTGCGGACTGAGTTCAGTCTGCTTGGCGTTCGCCGGCCCAGTCACGTGCTGCCCGCTGAAAGTAAGTCTGGATGTGTGTCGTATTGGCCGCCGAACGCACGTCCTTTGTGCCGAATTGAAGACGCAAAGCAAGGGAGACGAAACGATGTTGAGGTCTGGAATTACGACGGCAGCGCTCCTTGCAGCCGGTACCGCCGTCGCCCAGCAGGTGCCCGAAGGGCACCGCGTCGAGGTCAACGGCATGCAGATGTACTACGAGGTCTCTGGCGAGGGTGACCCGATGATCGTGCTGCACGGGGGGTTCATGACCATCCCGATGATGGGCGATATCATCGGACGGCTGGCCGAAACGCACCGGGTCTACGCCCTGGAGTTTCAAGGCCACGGCCGCACGACGAATATCGACCGACCCATCACCTATCCGAACCTAGCCGGTGACGTCGCGGCGTTCATGGATGCGGTTGGCATCGAGAAGGCGGACATCTTCGGGTATTCGATGGGAGCAATCGCCGGACTAAGGGTCGCGATCGATCATCCGGAGAAGGTCGATCAGCTGGTGTTTGCTTCCGGGGTCTACGACTTCGAGGGCTGGCAGCCGGCGTTCCGCGAGCTCATTCCGCAGTGGACAGTCGACATGTTCGCAACCGGTCTCCTCGCCGATGCGTACAAGGAAGTAGCGCCGGACCCCGAGGGTTTTCCCGCCATGGCGGAAAAAGTGATCGCCCTCGAGCGGGAGCCGCTGTCTTGGGGCAAGGAGGTCGCGGCGCTGGACGCGCCGGTGCTGATCATTGCGGGCGATGCCGACGGTTCGACGCTCGAGCACAATGTCGAGATGTTCCGGTTGCTCGGGGGCGGCGTGATGGGCGACACGGGAGAACCACTTCCTGCTTCGCGGCTCGCGATACTACCCGCCACGTCGCACACGGCGCTGATCGGTCAGGCGGATTTGATGATGGCCTTCATCCGGCCGTTCCTGGCCGGCGAGACGCCCAAGGGTTGGTTCGACTGATCCAGTGGATGCTGCGCCAAAAAACCAAGAAGCAAGGAGACCAGATATGAACAAGCTCGTGACCTGTCTGTGGTTCGACCACGGCGAAGCCCGCAAGGCGGCGGAGTTCTATGCCGCCACCTTTCCGGACAGCCATGTCGGTAGGGTGAACGCGGCGGCAGCCGACTATCCCGGCGGCCGGGAAGGCAATGAACTGACGGTCGAGTTCACTGTGCTCGGCCGGCCATTCCTCGGTCTGAACGGCGGCCCGGATTTCAAACCGAACGAAGCCATCAGCCTCATGGTGCTGACCGAGGACCAGGAAGAGACCGACCGCTACTGGGACGCGATCGTCGGGAACGGCGGCGCCGAGAGCGCCTGCGGCTGGTGCAAGGACCGCTGGGGCTTCTCCTGGCAGATCACGCCCCGGCGGCTGATGGAGCTGACGACCAGTTCGGACGGCGCGAAGGCCAAGCGCGCCATGGAGGCGATGATGAAGATGAGGAAGATCGACATCGCCGCGCTCGAAGCCGCGGTGGGAGAAGCGCCGTAGGGGCAGATCTCATTACTGCCCATACGATCCAAAAGGACATGATCGTGCCGCGCTGCGGTCGAGGTGCGGCATCATGGGAATGGCCGCTTTCCCAATTCCCCCGCCCAAAAGCGGACCGGCAGGAAACCACCCCAGCCCGATCGTTGGCGTCCAGCCGCCGAGATGATGTTGGGAAAATGATTTCCCACGACGGGTTCGGGGCCGTATGCTGACTGTCCGGTTCCGGGCGTGACCTCTGGGTTAGCTGCCATTGCGACAGCTAAGACATAGGCATTCGCTTCGCTCCGGCCACCGATCTGAATCGCGCGCTCATGGCAGCGCGTTACTTTGTCCGAACGCCAATGCGCTCGGCGAGGAGGATCCGCTGTGATAGTCTTATCCCATTCAAGCTAGCGGCTCCCTCCACAAGTCCCTGGCCTGCTGCACGATACCAGTTCGGCCCGTTTCTGCTCAGCATCGACCGTCTTCGCATGACTCTTGTCGATCCTGGACGAGGCCGCGCTGCAAGCCTTCTGCGGCTTTGACGCCAGCTACCTCCACCTGACCGAGCGCCAGCACTAGTCCCCTCTGCCTAGGGGCCTCCTCAATCTCCCGCAGCACCTCGTCATCGAGCCGTGCAGGAGTTGAAGACAAATGGGTGCACGACGGCTATTGACCGCTGTCTCCACCCCAAAGCCTACGATGCAGGCGCGGATGATGGCGCTCGGGCAACCGACAGGTCGCGCACTCTCGATGCATACACACTTACGGCGAGTTCCATTCCCACGAAATCATTCGGGGGTTCCGAGATAGCCACCGGCTCTGGGCATGATCTGACGATTGCAGCGTCCGACGGCGACTGTAAACCAGATTGCCGCTGCTGACACATCAATGGGTAGATCGAAGGCAATCCACCCGGCACCGGGAAGATAGATCTCGGCCCAAGCGTGGATCGAGCCGGCATCCTCTGTCCTCCGCTGCGGTCGACACCCCGAGGCTTCCCAGTTCGGTCAATAGGTGATGCTGGTCAGGATCACGTAGAGTATCGCGGCGGCTACACCGCCGACCGTCAGTATCAGGAGCCAGAGCGTCGGTTCCGTCCTTATTCGATCAAGATATGTCATCGGATGGCACCTTTCTTCTCGTGGGCGCGTGCGGCCTCAGATTGGCCGTCGAAGCGGCCTGCCTCGGCTTCTGTGGGCGATGGCTGCGGGACGGGCTTCTTCACGAATGTGATCAAGGTCGAACTCCTTGCTCTGACAGATCAGGGAATCGCCCGCAATCACAGAGATTGGCGCGGCTACCCGAAAGAGGATTCAGTTCGCGGTGAGAGCCACAGCGCAGGCTTCGGCGCCGCGCCTGTCGGGACTGGTCTGTCCGGGCATCGTCGCCCAGCCGCCCGCTTCCACGAACTGCCGCTTGGCGGACGCGCTGGTTATCTCAGTCAATTCGACAAGGCGAGCCGCCGCGCCAGTCTGGGCGTTGAACCGCTCGACGCAGATGGCGGAAGCCAGTTCTGCCCGTGCCGACGTCCCCGCATTCGCCGCGAGGTCGCGGGATGCCCCACCGGTGACCCAGCCGCCCCAGGTGAAGCCAACGATCATGGTCGCGACCGCCGTCCCGACACATGCCCACACGAGCGAGGATTTGGTCGGCCGGTAGTCGTCCCACCGCTGGGTGATCGATTTCTTGCTATTGCTCTGCACGGCCATGGAAGTGCTCCTTGCTGATTGTTGTTGAGGATCGGCCCTCCGGCCACGGTGACCGAATGGCTCCGGCATACTCAGTATCCCATTCCGCCCACGCCCCCACCGTTACCAGCCGGGGCCGCATCCTTGGGCATGATGTCGGCGATCATCGCCTCGGCCGTGATCAGAAGTGCCGCGATCGAGCCGGCATCCTGCAAGGCGGTCCGCACAACCTTGGCAGGGTCGACGATGCCCGCCTTGATCATGTCGACATAGGTTTCGGACTGCGCATCGAACCCCTGATTGGCGTCCTTCCCGCCCGTCAGCTTGCCCACGACGATCGAGCCCTCGACGCCGGCATTGTCAGCGATCTGCCGGATCGGCGCTTCGAGTGCCCTGAGCACGATGGAAATGCCTGCGGTGATGTCGGCATTGCCACCGGACAACGTGGCCAGGGCAGTCCTGGCGCACAGCAGTGCTACGCCACCACCGGGAACCATGCCTTCCTCAACGGCGGCGCGGGTGGCGTTAAGCGCATCGTCGATGCGGTCCTTCTTTTCCTTGACCTCGGTTTCGGTCGCGCCGCCGACACGGATAACCGCGACACCGCCGGCGAGCTTCGCCAGCCGCTCCTGCAGCTTCTCCTTGTCGTAGTCCGAGGTGGTCTCCTCGATCTGAGCCTTGATCTGGCTGATGCGCGCAGAGATGGCGACCTTCTCGCCCGAACCGTCGACGATCGTGGTGGCCTCCTTCTCGATCACCACACGCTTTGCCCGCCCAAGCATGTCGAGCGTGACGTTTTCCAGCTTGATGCCGAGATCCTCGGATATCATCTGACCGGCGGTCAGCACCGCGATGTCCTCCAGCATCGCCTTGCGGCGATCGCCGAAGCCCGGCGCCTTGACGGCCGCGACCTTCAAGCCGCCACGCAGCTTGTTGACGACCAGCGTGGCGAGTGCCTCGCCCTCGACATCCTCGGCGATGATCAGCAGCGGCTTGCCGCTCTGCACCACCGCTTCGAGGATCGGCAGCATCGCCTGCAGATTGCCGAGCTTCTTTTCGTGGATGAGGATGTAGGGGTCCTCAAGTTCCGCGCGCATCTTCTCGGCATTGGTGACGAAGTAGGGCGACAGGTAGCCGCGGTCGAACTGCATGCCCTCCACGACGTCGAGCTCAGTCTCGGCGGTCTTTGCCTCTTCGATGGTGATGACGCCCTCATTGCCCACCTTGTCCATCGCCCTCGCGATCATCTCGCCGACGCTCGCGTCGCCATTGGCGGCAATCGTGCCGACCTGCGTGATCTCGGCCGAAGACTTCACCTTCTTTGACCGAGCCCGGATATCCTTGACGACAGCCGCGACACCGAGGTCGATACCGCGCTTCAGGTCCATCGGGTTCATGCCGGCGGCGACCAGCTTCGCGCCTTCGCGCAAGATCGAGGCGGCGAGCACGGTCGCCGTGGTGGTGCCGTCGCCGGCAAGGTCGTTGGTCTTCGACGCCACCTCGCGCACCATCTGGGCGCCCATGTTCTCGAACTTGTCGGAAAGCTCGATCTCCTTGGCAACGGTCACGCCGTCCTTGGTGATACGTGGCGCGCCATAGGCCCTGTCGATGATGACGTTGCGCCCTTTGGGGCCGAGCGTCACCTTGACGGCATTGTTGAGCAGTTCGACCCCACGCAGCATGCGGTCGCGCGCATCGGTGGAGAATTTGATTTCCTTGGCAGACATGATGATCGTCCAGTTCGGTCTTGAAATCGAGGATCGGTCAGGCGGCGTTTGTGCTGGCCGCTTCGGTCGTCTCCACGACGCCCATGATGTCAGCCTCCTTCATGATCAGAAGGTCTTCGCCAGCGATCCTGACCTCGGTGCCCGACCACTTGCCGAACAGGATTAGATCTCCGGTCTTGACGTCTGGCGGGATCAGCTTCCCGCGCTCGTCGCGCAAACCGGGGCCGACGGCTATGACCTTGCCTTCCTGCGGCTTTTCTTTCGCGGTGTCGGGAATAATGATCCCGCCGCTTGTTTTCATGTCGCCTTCCGCGCGTCGGATGACGACACGGTCGTGGAGGGGTCGGAATTTCACGAGGGTGCTTTCTGCGGTCGGCGTGTAGGGCGACCGCTTCAACAACATAGCGCCTCTGGCACTCGAATGATAGGAGTGCCAGGTTTTTTTCTTGCACGACCGATAATATTGACGTGAGTAAATCCAGAAGGTTTCTCGTATTTTTCCCGCCGACTGGTTAACTTTCTCGGAGAGATTCCTGCTTTCACATCAGGATTGAGAGCGTTTTGGCGCGCCATGCAAATAAATCTGGGAAGACGCCTTGTTTGGAGCAGGTTTGAGGCGTATGTGTAAGACACGTTGATTTGGCCGATTTGGCTTTCGCGGTGTCAGAGATTTCGGCCCGCAGCCACCCAAATTCTCGACACCGAATGCATGCCGCCAATCCGGCGCGCATGCCGCCCGTTCGAACCCTGGAATGAACGCCGGCGCTGACCACGGATGCACTGGCAGCCTGGGTTCGGTTCCGGTTCGAATGGCTACGATGCAGGAGGCGTATTCTGCGTGCTTCTGCGGAGACATCTACTCATGACGATACGTACCACGCAGACGGTCGCCCGGTTCTCCTCGCCTTTCCTGTTGCCGGGCTTCGACACCCCGCAGCCTGCCGGCGACTATCGCGTCGACCAGGATGAGGAGCTGATCGAGGTCTTCTCCCGCCTTGCCTGGCGACGTGTCGGCGCCTTCGTTCACCTGCCGGCCATCGGCGTGATTGCCCATACACATCAGATGGTGCCGATCGACCCGGCGGACCTCGAAGCCGCACTTCAAAAGGATCTTGAACAATCATGACCGCAGCAAACATACTGCAGCGCACCACCCGCCCCGCCCGGCGGGAGGCTCCGACGCATCTCTTCACCGTCGGGCAGGCCGTCCGGCTGAAGGGCGGCTTCGCAAGAGCGGCTCAGCCCGCCGATATTTTTCACATCACCGGCACGCTCCCGGCGAGGGGCGATTCGCCGCAGTATCGCATCCGTAACGATGACGAACGCCATGAGCGGGTGACGACGGAAGACAGTCTTGAACCGGTCGCCATATCGCGAGCCGGTGGCGGCGCCACTCTCACCGAAAGGACGTTCGGCCATGGCCAAGGGACAAAAACGAAGTAACCGCGAGATCCGAAAGCCGAAGCAGGAGAAGGCTCCGCCAAAACCTGAAAGCCCCTTTGGCGAGCAGATCAAGCGCGCCGCCAAGGCCAACGGCCCGCGCAGCAAGGCCAAGCCCTGAGCACCGTGCCTCCGGAACACCGAAGGACCGCCATGAAGATCGTGATCGAGCTTTACCGCATCCGTGACGCTGACGATGGACATGCTGTCGTCGGTCGCGAGGTTGCGGAAGCCGCCGATCTCGTCGAGGCCATGGAGGTCGCGCGGCGGTATTCGCAAACCCTCGACATGCCGCAGCGACCTGCGCCATGACAATCACCGATCCGACCGGCGCAACGCTCTATGCCGGCGTGATCGACCGCCAAAACGGACCACGAAGGAGAGCTCTGATCGTGATCGCACGCGACAGCCAGACGGAGCAGATGCAGAATGCCCGCGCGATCGGCGTCTAACGAGGGCAGCGCCGAACTCGCCCAATGAAGGCCAGTCTTGTTATACCTATCAGAGAGCATAAGGTTGAGACGATGTTCAGGTTTGAGTTCACAAGCTCGATGGGCAATCAGGAGAGCCGCGAAATTCACCCCAGTGAGGGGTTGCCGCTGCTTGAGAGGCTGGAGCGGCTAGGAGCCGTTGAGATCTCCGTTCTCACCCCCAGCGGAAAGCGCTGGGATTTGGCAGAAGCTCGTCACCATTTTCAAACCAATTTTGGATGATCGCCGGCGGTTAGGCCTGCCACCCTCTGGAGGACCGTTGACGAAGAATAGCGACCGGACCGAAGGAACTCAGAACCGGCCGCGCCTATCTCATTTGCGAAGTGGTCAGGCACGCGCGTAATGGGCGGAGGTTCCTTGCGCAAGAAGTGAATTGCAGGGCTTCTGATACCGCGGAAGCAGTCCGGCCGAATCAACGCCCGAGAAAGAAGCGCCTTTTCCTAAGGCAGCGGAAGAGTTCTGACTGCAATGTTGCAATTATCACGTCGGCCGGAGCCCTTCAGTAAGAACAGCTATGAACGGCAAAGTATCATGTGCATGCCAATCCACGTCATTGCCGGGACCGGCATCGATTGTGAGCTAAGTCTGCCGCAAAAGATGCTATCGTGCCTGATGAGCGCGGGACGGGGGTCTGCTGGTTCAAGTCCCATAATCTCCGTCTCCACCCAGCACGAAGGATATGATTGTTGAAAAGTCACAACCGATCTCCGGGCATGGCTGCTCTTTCTCCTCCCCGCAGGCATAGGTGGAGGTCTCCTCGATGTCGTCGTGATCAGCATCACGATCTGAAGCGATGAATGCGGGAACACGGGCATGAGCAATGTGGTCACCCTCCACGGCGACAAGCGCTGGAAAGCCGTCATCGAGTACCGAACCGGGCACGGCAGCGAGAGCGTCGAGCACTTCTTTGAGGAGGTGGCGGACCTCCACCTCATCATCGAACACGGTCCCGACTGGAACACGCTTGTCCGCTGCACCATCACCTTGAACCGCACCGACGATGGCGGTGAGCAGAATAGCGTGGAGAAGGCACGGCGCTCAGAAAGGTTCACCTGAGGCACCAGTTCCAGTGGGCCCGTGCCGGGCGCGGCTGCATGGCGGTTCGGCTAGCGGCGCATGTGGTTTGTCTCACAGCCAACACAAAGCGCTGATAACCGCGATCTCACAGATCACGCTGCGGGAATGGCAGCTTTCAGGTTCCCATCTTGACCCCCTGAACGTCCGAAACGTCGCGCGTTGCTGCCGTTACTAAGGGCAGCACGGATGGCTGCTAGGGGACAGGCAAAGTCTGCCAAACGTTCTCGACGGGGGCGCGAAGCTGGCCCGTTTCGTCCACTGTTCCGCGCGCCCTATCGACTGCCATCAGACGCGATCCATGCCCGCTCGTGAGCAAGCGTGGGCCAGCGACTGCCACCCGACGCCGCACAGGCGCCCCACCTCCTCTAGCAAATTGCCTTCAGCGGTTTGTGCTTGAACTGCGGTCCAGATCCCTGTACGCGTGGACAAGATTGCCGATGGGCAGACGTCCTAATTATGCTGTTCCAGGGCGAGGTTAGCGGGTTTCAGGGGTTCGAATCCCTCCTCCGCTACCACCTAAGAATATCAACAACTTAGATGAAATCACCGGGCGCTGCCACTGTTCTTCCCGAGAATAAAGTGGACAGCGGTCGAGTGCGCACGCCGACAGCTTAGCCGAAGATCGAGCGGATCGTGCCGCCATCGGCGCGGTGGGTCACGCCGTTCATGGCGGCGTTGGTCATCAGCTGGACGACGCCGCGCCCGTGCAGCATCGGGTCGATGAGTTTTTGCGTCAGGTTCGACGGCTGCACTTCACGATAGAAGTCGCGCAGCGTCTCCTCGACGCTCTTGCCCTGCTGGCGGGCGAGATCCGCGAAATAGGTCTCGACCGACTCGGTCGCCGTCGTGCCGGGCATGTAGCTGTTGACGCGCACCGAGGTGCCGCGCGTGAGCTCGGCCAGCGAGCGCCCCAGCCCGAGCATCGCCGTCTTCGTCACCGAATAGGGCACCATGTTGCCGATCGAGCGGATCGCGGCCTCCGACGAGATGAAGCAGATCGAGCCCTCGTCGCGGGCGAGCATGTCCTTCATGACGATCCGCGTGATGCGGATCGCGGTCATCAGGTTGTGCTCGAAATATTCGTGCCAGCGCTCGTCGGAGACCTCGAAGAAGTCGTTGACGTCGAAGACGCCGACATTGTTGACCAGGAACGAGACCGGCCCGAGACGCGCGGCCTGCTCGGCCAGTTCCCGCGCGCCTTCGGGCGTGCGCAGGTCGGCCACCACGCCATGGGCGCGCGGGCCGATCGCGCCGGCCGCCGCCTCGATGCGGCCCTTGTCGCGGCCGTTCACGACCACGACCGCGCCCTCCTCGTGGAAGGTCCGGGCGATCGCGTTGCCGATCCCCGTCCCGCCGCCGGTGACGATGGCGATCTTTCCCTCGATGCCGAAATCCATCCGTTCCTCCCGATGTTCGGTCGTCAGCCCGCCCGCGTCGCCACGAGCGCCGACGACCAGCCGGCCTTCATCAGTTCGAGCGCCGCCCGCGCGGTCGCATCCGAATCCGTCCACGCCTCATGCCACAGCCGCACCCCGCCCACGAGGTCCGGCCCGAGGACGCGCGATGAGAAGCCCTCGAAGGTGAAATCGCCGTCGTAGCCGGCGGCTGCGAGCGCGCGGAAATAGCGAACGGGGTCGAAGTTGCCGGTGCCGAGCGCGCCGCGGTGGCTGTCGGCGACGTGCGCGTAGCCGAGGAGGGGGCCATTGCGGCCGATTGCGGCGGCGATATCCGGCTCCTCGATGTTCATGTGGAACGTATCCATGTGGACGAACATGTTGCGGCCGCCGGCCATCGCGACGAGGGCGGCGGCCTGGTCGAGCGTGTTGACCATGTAGCTCTCGTAGCGGTTGACAGGCTCGATGCCGAGGCGCACGCCGAGCTGGCCGGCGCGGGCGTCGAGCCGCGACAGGGCGGCCGCGACCTGTTCGACCTGGCCCTGCGTCTGCGGGGCGGAGTAGTTGTTGAAGGCCGCATAGGTGATGCCGCTGACGGCCGGCGCGCCGAGTTCGGAAGCAATCTCGAGCGCGAGGGCCACGGTTTCCTCGCCGCGCCGCGCCGTTTCGGCGTCCCCTGACGAGATGTCGGCATCGGCGCCGAGCGCCATGCCGAGGCGCAGGCCGAGACCCGTTTCCGCGATGGCGCGCCGCGTCGCCTCGCGGTCGAGGTTCGCCGGGTCGAACATCAGGACCTCTACCAGATCGTAGCCGATCTCGACCGCCTTGCGGCAGATGGCCGGCGCGCTCTCGCCATCCCATCGGTCGGAGAAGACCAGGCTGTGTACCCCAAATTTCGTGCTCATGCTCGTTCCTCAGGGCCGGAAGAGAACCTTCGAGAAGTGGATGTCCCTGGCGGCGAAGCGGTCGAAGATGCCGGGCAGCTCGGCGAGGTCGAGATCGTGCGAGATCAGGAACTCCCATCTGAGCTCGCCGGTGCCGAGCTTCTCCAGCGTCGTCGTCCATTGCGGGCCGGGGAAGGGGGGACCGAAGCTGTTCCACGAGCCGTGCAGCGATATCTCCTGGCGCAGGAAATGCTGGAAGGTCTTGTTGTCGAGCTTCACGTCGGGGACGGGAATGCCGATGAAGGTGACGTGGCCGCCCGGTCCGGCCAGCATGACCGCGCTGTTGATCGTCGCATCGATGCCGACCGCCTCGATGACGACGTCCGCGCGCCGCGTATTCGAGGCGAGGTCCTTCGACAGGATCAGCGTCGAGGCGCCGGCCTCGCGCGCCAGCTCCAGCTTCTCGTCCGAGACGTCGACGGCGATGATCTCGCTCGCGCCCATGATCCTCAGCCACTGGATGGCAAAGAGCCCGATCGGCCCGCAGCCGACGACGGCGCCGGTCTGGCCGACCGTCACGCCGCCGGCCTTCCAGATCGCGTGGAGCGCGATCGAGGCGGGGTCGGTCATGGCAATGGCGCGCGGGTCGAGGTGCTGCGGCGCCTTGATCAGGTTCTCCACCGGCACCGCGACGTATTCCGCATAGGCGCCGTCGCGGCGGCTTCCGAAATAGTCGTAGTCGGTGCAGCGCGAGAAGTTGCCGGTCCGGCACTGGCTGCAGTGGCCGCAGGGCAGCAGCGGAGCGATGGCAACGAGCTCGCCCGTGCTCCAGCCCTCGACGCCCTCTCCGAGCGCACTGATGTGGCCGGAGAACTCGTGCCCGGTGATCAGCGGCATCTTCCAGGCGCCCTTGACCAGCATCCTCGGAAGGTCGGAGCCGCAGACGCCGACCGAGGCGACCCGGACGACGACGTGGCCGGGTCCGGCCACCGGCTCGGGACGCTCCTCGAGCCGGATGTCGCCGGGGGAATGGAGAACGATGGCGCGCATGTCTCTGGTCCTGTCGAGTCCTGTTCGTGCGGCTTCCTCGCCGACGGGCCTTGATCAGCCTGCGGCGCCGAGCGAGCGGTTCATGCGGGCGAAGAAGGGCGACAGCGTCGCCAGCGCGTCGATGTAGGAATCCACATAGGGCGCATAGGCGGCGGTCATCTCCGGCCGCGCCTTGGTCTCGGCGACGGGCGTGCCGGCAAACCTCCGCGCCGTCTCCGCCAGGTCGGGGAATAGGCCGACGGCATGTCCGGCGATGATGGCCGAGCCGAGCGTCCCGAACTCCTCGCGCTCCAGCGAGCGGTAGTCGATGCCCAGCACATCGGCCTTGATCTGCCGCAGCAGCGGGCTGCGCGCGCCGCCCGCGATGTTGATCGCGTGGCGGGGATCGTAGCCCGGCGCGATCTCGCGCACGGCGCGCAGATAGAAGGCGTATTCGTAGGCGATGCTCTCCATGATGGCGCGCACCATGTGCGGCTTGCCGTGCCGCCAGGTCAGCCCGAGGAAGGCGCCGCGCATGTCCGGATCGATCGGCGTGTTGCGGCCCGACAGATGCGGCAGGAAGAGAAGCTTTTCAGAGCCGGGCGGGATCGCAGCCGCTTCGCCGGCGAGCGCGTCGTAGGGATTGAGGCCCTTCTTCTCGCTCTCGGCCTTTTCCAGCGGCGAGACGCTGTCGCGGAACCAGCGCAAATTGAGCCCGCCGCCAGCCACATAGGCCATCGGGAAGTAGAGCCCCTTGATGACGTGTGGGCAGGTCATCAGGCACTTGTAGGTCGTATCGGTGCCGAAATGGTCGATGATGGTGGCGAAGACGGAGGCCGTGCCCGACGTGTCGAACACGACGCCGGGATCGACGAGCCCGCCGCCGAGCACGTTTGCGCTCTGGTCGCCGCACCCCGCCGCGATCGGCAGCCCCTCCGGCAGGCCGGTTTCCCCCGCCCAGCGCGCGGTGAGGTGGCCGATCACCTCCCACGGCTCGGCGATGCGCGGGAACTTGGCGCGGTCGAGCCGGAAGCGCGCGAGCAGGTCCTCGTTCCAGCGCGCGGTTTCGCCGGAACCGAAGCCGGAGAAGACGAGATAGGTGCGGTCCATGAAGGCGTCGGCGCCGGTGAGGCCCGCGAACTTCCCGGCGACGTAGCCAGCCGGCTGGATGAAGCTGGCGATCCGGTCCCACACCTCGGGCTTGTCGCGCCAGTAGAGGAAGCGCGGCGCGTGGTTGAAGGCAAGCGCCATGCCGCAGGTGCGGATGATCTCGTCTTCGTGGGGACGCAGTTCTTCAAGCCACGGCGCGCAGCGCGTGTCGAGCCAGCTGTCGTAGTGGGTGACGGGGTTCCAATCGCCGTCGATCGCCATGATTCCGGCCATCTGGCCGTCGAGCGACATCGCGGCGATACGAGACGCGTCGAGGCCGGACGCCTTCAGCGCGGCGCGGATGGTGCGGACGGCGGAATCGAGGATCTCGCCCGGGTCCTGCTCCACCTGACCGGGTCCCGGATAGTGCAGGATCGACTCCTCGAACGCGTCGCCGACCAGACGCCCGTCGCGATCGTAGATGCCGGTCTTGGTGCCGGTGGTACCGATGTCGATGCCGACGACATGGTCTCGCATGGTAGCCTCCCTATGTCTCCCGACGTCCCGTCAGCCCCTTCTCCTGCGCGCCGCCCCATGAACCGGCGAGTAGCCGGAACGGCATTTCCGGCGCCTGGGGGTAGATCACGATCTTGCCCGAGACCGTGCCGCGATCGACGGCATCGAGCGCCTTGGGCAAATCCTTCAGGCCGCTGATCGCCTTGAGATTAGCCAGGAGGTCGAGCTGGCCCTTCTGCACGCGGCCGAGCACGTCCTTCATGTCGTCGACCGAGCAGCCGGTGGAGCCGGTGTAGCGCTTGCCGTCGACGGCAACGCCGGCAAGGTCGAGCGGGATCGGGTTGCCGTAGGCGAAGCCCGAGAAGATGGCGAGCAGGCCGTTCGGCGCGAGCCATGCCGCGACGGTGGCGACAGCTTCCGGCTCCGGCACGACCACCACCGCGTCGTCGAGCCCGAGCGGAGCCTCGCGCGCCACCGCGTCCGCCGCGGAGGCGGCATCGACGATGACAAGCTTCTTGCCGCGCGATGCGGCCATAGGTGCGAAGTCGGCTTCCAGTGCGGCCTGGCGGCTGCCGCTGCGCGAGGTGGCGATCAACGTCGAGGGGCCGTTGGCGAGCTGCAGCAGGCGGTGAACATGGATGCGGCCCATGGCGCCGCCGGCGCCATGGACGAGGACCGTTCCGTGCGGGCGGACGTCGAAGCGCTGGCGGACAGGCGCAAGCGCGTCGAGGATGTCGGAGGAACTGGTGCCGACCATGGCCAGCGCATCGTAATGTATGCGCGCCACATCCACGGGCACGGGCGCGATGCGCGTCCGCCTCGCCTGGAGCAGCATACCGTTCTCCGCCAGCATGCCGGGCAGGCGGGCGAGCTCCCCGGGTCCGATCTCGCCGATCGCGACGATGTCGTCGAAGCGCCTGCCGGCCGGTTCGTCGAGCGATGCGGCGCGGGAAACGGGGACCCCGAGATTGGCGGGCAGAGCACGATCATCCGGCCCGACGGCCACCATTCGCCGCCAGCCGATCGGCCGCGAGACGTGGAAATTCTCCGCTCCCGGGCCGAGCACGACCAGCGCCTCGCCCTCCGGCGCGAGCGCCTGGCGTGCGTTCGGCCGGTAGGCGCGTTCGACGCAGCCATAGGGCTCGAGGAGAGCGATCTCGGCCGCCGACAGGCTTTCGGGGACATCGAAGACGTAGTCGTCCAGCGCCTCCGGACCCAGCCGCAGGTACTGCGCGAACCCGCCGGCAACGTCGAAGCCGATCGTCTTGCGCTTGCCGTCTATGCGCATGGCGGGCTGGAGGCCGAGCCGCTGGCCGGCGGTGAACCGGTCCCGCTGTCCCGAACCCACCTCCTCGACCCGAAGACTCACCTCGTGGCCCAGCACCGTATCGCTGCCGTCCCCGGCGGCGGCGAGGAGAGGATGATCCGGCCCCATGCGGACGGCCTTGATGTCGGACGAACAAATCGACACGGCCTCGACGCGGGCGATGACCTCGTCGGGCGCCGGCGGGGGGAGTGGCGCGGCCTCCGGCTCGGCGCCCAGCAGGGCAGAAAGCGTGTCGCCCCGGTGCGTCCAGCGCAGGTTCAACCTGCCTTCGGCCTCATTCGTTGCCATCGTGCTGCCTCACGCGACGGCTCTGCTGGATGAAGGCGTCGCCCCGACGCACGGAGGCAATCGAGTTGTCGTAGTCCTCGACCGCCACCAGCGAGTAGAGCACGTCGATCGTCAGCAACTGGCCGAACTTGCTGACCATGCTCTCGTAGAGCGGCTCGTCACCAACCGCGGCGTATCCGGTCGGCGTGACGAGCACGGTCTCGACCATCCGTGCCAGGGTCGACTCGGCGAAGGACGTGATGGCAATGGTCCTCGCGCCGGCGTCCCTGGCCGCCGTCATGGCCAGCAGCGTCTGATGCGTGCGGCCGGAATCGCTGATCGCGATCGCCACTGCGTCCTTCGGGACCGCAGCCGCCGCAAGCAGCTGGCTGTTGCGGTCGCGGTGATAGATGGCCGGCTTGCCGACGCGCGAGAACCGCATCACCGCGTTATCCGCCGCCAGGCCCGACAGGCCCGCCGCGAAGATGTAGACGGCCGGGGCGCGGCGGATCATGCGCGCGGCGCTCTCGAGCGCGGCGGGGTCGAGGGTCGACAGGCATGCGCGGGCAATGTCGGCGTTGCGCAGCGCGACCTTGGTCAGGATGGTCGAGGCCGTGTCGCCGCGCCCGATCGTCTCGTAGATGGAGCTCTGCTCGCTGGCCGCGGCATCGTCGGCGGCAGGCCGCTGCTCAGCCATCCTGATCTGGAACGCCCGAAAGCTGCTTAGCCCGACCTCGCGCACAAAGCGGCTGATCGAAGCTTCCGACACGTCGCAGGCGGCGGCGAGCTCCTTGATGTTCATGCCGCCGACCTGCGAGGGACGTGACAACACCGTATCTGCCACCGCCTGCAGAGTGGGCTTGAGCCGGCCGCGAATGCTCTGGATGTGCTCCAGGAGCCCGATCTCTCCGCTCATTCTGTCGCTGGCCTCTCCCACGCGCGGCGCTTCGACAGCGCCATGGCGTGCACCATAGCCCGCACTGAAATTTCCTTTCAAGGATTTTTCCGGGCTCGACAGAGAATTTCATGGTTGCTATCGTTTCGCCTGTGGGAGCGGGACGGCCGGCATGGGATGGCTCGTCGCCTCCCCCCCTGGGAGGATGTATGATGAGGAACTTCGACTGCTTGCAGCGGCATCGACTTTTTCCCCGGGCGGGCGGTACCTCCCGCCGTCCGTCCGCGGCCGGAACCGCGCCGGCCGGTGCCGGGCGCAGCGTCTAGCTGTCGGCGCTGCCATGGCCGAGCTTCGCCTCGATAACCTGTCAAAGAGCTTCAAGGGGGGCATCGAGGCTCTTCGCGGCATCAGCTTCGCCGTTGCGGACAGGGAGGCGGTGTTCCTGCTCGGGCCGTCCGGCGCCGGCAAGACGACGACGCTGCGCCTGGTCGCGGGACTCGACGTTCCCTCTCAAGGCGAGGTCAGGATCGACGGGCGCGACGTGACGCATTGGGCGCCGCGCGACCGCAACCTGGCGATGGTTTACGACAGGCACTCGCTCTTCCCGCACCTGACCGTGTTCGACAACCTCGCCTATCCGCTGCGTAACCGGAAGCTTACCGATTCCGAGATCAGGACGCGCGTGGCGGAGGTGAGCGCGACGCTGCAGGTCGGCGAGCTGCTGGCACGCTATCCCTCGCAGCTTTCCGGCGGGCAGATGCAGCGCGTGGCGATCGGCCGGGCGCTGGTGCGGGATGCGAACGTCTACCTGCTCGACGAGCCGATCTCGCATTTGGACGCCAAGCTGCGCGCCAGGATGCGCGTCGAGTTCAAGCGCCTGCAGCGCGATTACCGCGCAACCATGCTCTACGTCTCGCACGACCAGCTCGAGGCCATGACGATGGCCGACCGCATCGTGCTGATCAACAAGGGGAGGATCGAGCAGGTCTCGACCCCGCAGCATCTTTTCGACTGTCCCGAGACCATATTCGCCGCCACCTTCGTCGGCGAGCCGTCGATGAATACCTTTCCCGCCGAGATCGTCGGGGAAGGCGAGCGGATGGCGCTGAGGATCGGCGCCTCGCGCATCCCGCTCGATCGCGACTGGATGGCGGCAGGCGCGGCGCTCTCGCCCAGCGTCGACTACATCGCGGGCATCAGGCCGCAGCACATCGAGCTCGCTGCGTCCGACGTGGCGGTCGAGGGGCGCGTGCCGGGAACCGTGTTTGCGGTCGAGACGCTCGGCTCGCGCACGATCTTCGACATCGAGGTCGAGGGTTCGATCGTGCGGGTGCTCACCAGCGTCGACATCGGCCGGGGCTTCTCGCAGGCGATCGGCGCTCCGATCGCAATGAGGGTCGACCCGCGCTTCCTCTACCTGTTCGACTCGCGCAGCGGACGGACCGTCCGCCAGGCGCAGTTCGCCGGATCCCCCGGCGGCAATCCCTGCGAGGGGCAACGAAGCTGAAAGCCACCAGGCTCAACCAGGAGGAGATCGACATGAAACGCAGAATTCCGATGACTCTAGCCGCGGCCCTGATGGTCTCGGCGGGCGGATCCGGCGGCGCGCTTGCGCAGACCGAAGAGCAGCAGGCTCTGGCCGGCGCCGAGATCAGGTTCCTTCAGCCCGCCATGCCGCAGTTCGCGGCGCTGGGACGCTTCATCCCCGAGTTCGAGGAGAAGTACGGGATCAGGGTCACGGTCGACGAGATTCCCTTCGACCAGTACCGCCAGCGCTCGCTGGTCGAGATGCAGCAGGGCACCGGCGCCTACGACATCTACGCCGTGGACGTGATGTGGCTCGCCGAATACGCGACCGCCAACTTCCTCGAGCCGCTGATGCCCTTCGTCAACAACGCCGAGCTGACGGACGAGGACTACGACATCGACGACTTCCTGCCGCGCGTGATCAGCGGCACCGGCGTCTGGGACGACGTGCTTTATACGATCCCGCTGGGCGCCGGCCCGGTCGGCGTGACGCTGCGCAACGACGTCGCGGAAGAGGCAGGCCTCAGCCTGCCGGAGCGCTTCTCGCCCGAGTTCACGACCGACTACATGTTCGACGCGGCTTCCAAGGTCCACAACCCGGAATCCGGCATGATGGGCTTCGCCCAGATGCCGGGCCGCTGGTTCTGGGGCATCACCTACCTGCCCTATCTCTACGCCTTCCAGACCCCGGAGACGGTGGGCGACGAGTATGTCGCCGAGGACTGGAGCATCACCATCAACAACGAGCGCACCATCGAGTCGATCGACTACTTCGTCAGCTTCCGTGAGTTCATGCCCGCCGACAGCGCGAACTGGGGCATCGACGAGGCGACCTCGATGTACCAGTCCGGGCGCGCCTTCGGCCTCTGGAACTATCAGGACTTCATCAAGGGCTTCTTCGAGGACAACGAGAACGTCGCCGGCAAGAGCGCGCATCTGCACACTCCGGCCGGCCCGCATGGCGTCATCGACCCCTGGTTCGGCGCTTGGTCCTTCGGCCTGTCGACCGATTCCCGCAACAAGGAAGCGGCCTGGGTCTTCATCCAGTGGATGACCTCGAAGGAGATCCAGGAGCGCGCGACCGAATTCGGCGCCGGTCCGTCGCGCCACTCGACCTACCGATCCGAGACGCTCGCGCAGCACCAGCCGTGGTGGGTGGACGTCTACGACTTCATGCTCAACGTGACCAATCCCGACGAGCGTGTCCGCATTCCGGAATGGGCCGAGCTCTCCGACATCATGGGCGAGGAAGGCAATCGCGTCTGGATCGGCGAGATCGACTCGGCGACGGCTGCCGCCAATATGGAGCGCCGCATGACGGAGGTGATGCGCCGCGGCGGGTACTACGTGCCCGGGCGGGACGATCTTCCGCCCCAGCACTGGCGCGACCTGAGCTACTATGATCGCCTGCCTTCCGAGTGGAACTAAGGCCTGACGCCTCATGGGTCCGGGCGGCTGCGCCCGGACCCTCCACCGACAGGGAGATCGGGCGCGCCGCGGCCACCGACGAGAAAGGGCGCATGACTGACATCAAGGCACTCGCCGGCAGACGGTTCGGCATCGCCGAACGAGCAGACCGCACCAGGGCCGCGAGCCTGTTGTCGCGTCTGGGGCCGTCGAACCCGGCGGCCTTCCCGTGGGTGCTGATGGCGCCGACGCTGATCGTCCTGTTCGCCTTCGGCATCTATCCCTTTCTCAATGCGCTCTACATTGCGAGCCAGAACGTGATCCTGTCGCGGCCGCACTCGCCGCGCTTCTTCGTCGGGCTCTACCAGTACCAGGCGGTCATCCAGGATCCGGAGTTCTGGCACGCGCTGCGGACTACGATCTGGTTCACGGTCCAGGCCGTCTTCCTGCAGTTCTGGCTCGGGCTCGGCCTGGCGCTGCTCTTCCAGCGCGCCGTGCGCGGCGCCAGCATCCTGCGCATCTTCATCCTCATCCCGATGATCCTGCCGCCGCTCGTGGCGGCATTGATCTGGCGCTACATGTTCTATCCCGGCGCCGGTCTGGTCACCTACTATGCCGGCGGCGTCACCCGTGCGCTGGGCATGGGCGAGATCCCGTTCCTTTCCGATCCGACCATCGCCTTCCACACGCTCGTCTTCGTCGACGTGTGGGAGTGGACGCCCTTCATGTTCCTGATGATGACGGCCGGCCTCGCCTCTATTCCGCGCCAGCCCTACGAGGCGGCCGAGATCGACGGCGCCTCAGCATGGCGCGTGTTCTGGACGATCACCATGCCCCTCCTGAAGCCGGCGATCCTGATCGCCGTCATCATCCGCACCATGGACGCCTTCCGCACCTACGAGCTGATCGTCGTCATGACGCGCGGAGGCCCGGGCAACGCGACGACGACGCTCAACGTCTACCTGACCAAGACGGGGCTGGAGTTCTTCGACGCGTCCAAGGCCGCCGCCATCTCGCTCATCATGATGATGACGATCATCGTCATGAGCCTCGTGTTCATCCGGGCGATGCGGATGCGCTCGCAGAGCGCTGCGTGAGGAGGCGGAAATGGCCCGACCCAGCACCTCCATGGTCTCTCCCGATGCCCCGCCGGTGCAGCGCAACTGGTGGGTCTACCTCATCATCCTCGCGATCTGCGTCATCAACTTCCTGCCCTACCTCTATGTCGTGATGACCGGGTTCATGGACGCGGCGACGTCAAACCGCCCCGAGCCGCAATGGTTCTTCACGCCGACGCTGGAAGCCTTCCGCTTCCTGATCTTCGACAAGAACCTGATGCACAATTTCAGGAACAGCCTGATCGTGGCCGTGTCGGCGACGTTCCTGTCGGTGACGCTCGGCATGTTCTGCGCCTATGCCATTGCGCGATACGATTTCGGCGGGCGTGACGACGTCTCCTTCTGGGTTCTGACGAACCGCATGATGCCGCCGGTGGCGGTGCTGATCCCGATCTTCGTCACCTTCCAGACCTTGCGCATGCTCGACACGCTCACCGGCTTGATCATCCTCTACACGGCGATGCAGCTTCCCTTCGTGGTCTGGATGCTGACCGGCTATTTCCGTGACATCCCCCGTCGCTACGAGGAATCGGCGATGGTCGACGGCGATACCTGGTTCCAGGCCTTCCGGAAGGTGACGCTGCCGCTGATGATGCCTTCGATCACGGCGACCGCGATCTTCGTGATGATCCTGTCCTGGAACGAGTATGTGTTCGCGCTCTTCCTCACCTCCACCAGCGCCCGGACGATGCCGCCGGCCATCGTCGCCTATTCGATCGGCGCCAACATCTCGTGGAACGTGCTGGGTGCGGCCGTGGTCCTGATCACCGCGCCGCTGATCCTCTTCGTGCTCGTGGTGCAGCGCCAGCTCCTCAGCGGCCTCTCGCAGGGGACCTTCCGCAAATGATCGGGCTCCGCTGCCATTCCGGAAGAGGGCTCGCGGATGGCTGAGCTGCACGTGCGGGACCTGGTCAAGCGCTTCGGCGACTTCACGGCGGTCGATGGCGTCGACATGACGGTGGCGGACGGGGAGTTCGTCTTCCTCCTCGGGCCGTCCGGCTGCGGCAAGACGACGACGCTGCGCATGGTGGCCGGACTGGAGATGCCGACCGGCGGGCGCATCGAGATCGCCGGCCGCAACGTCACCTATCTGCGTCCCCGCTACCGCAATGTCGGGATGGTGTTCCAGGACTACGGGCTCTATCCGCACATGACGGTCTACGGAAACATCGCCTATCCGCTCAAGGTCCGTGGCCTGTCGCGGCGGACGATTGCGGAGAAGGTGAGGGCGGTGGCCGAGACGATGCAGATCGCCGACGTCCTCGACCGGATGCCCGACCAGCTCGCGGCAGGGCAGCTGCAGCGCGTCGCGATCGCCCGCATGCTGGTGCGCGACGCCGACATCTTCCTGATGGACGAGCCGATGTCCCATCTCGACGCGCAGCTGCGCGGCCACATGCGGGCCGAGCTCCGCCACATCCAGAAGGAAATCGGCGTCACCACCATCTTCGTCACGCACGACCAGCTCGAGGCCATGACCATGGCCGACCGCATCATCGTCATGAATCAGGGGAGGATGCTGCAGTTCGCGACGCCGCTCGAGATCTTCGAGAGACCGGCCGACGAGTTCGTCGCGACCTTCGTCGGCGAGCCGCAGATGAACGTGATGGACGCGACGCTCCTGCGGCGGGAGGGGCGGCTCGTCGCCGACGTGGGGCCGTTCGCGGTGACCCTCGACGGAGACTGGGCGAACGGCTGCGGCCTTGGCCGCCACGAAGGCCGCGAGGTCAGGCTCGGCATCCGGCCGGAGCACATCGCGATCGCGCCCGCCGGGACCGCGGGCCATCCGATCGTCGCCGAACTCTGGTCATTCGAACCGACCGGCGCCGAGAACCTCTACGTGATGCGCGCCGGCGACATCGAGATCACCAGCCGCAACTCGACGACGGAGACGGCAGGGCTCGGCAAGGACGGGGGGACCAGCCTCGCGCTGCGGTTCGACCCGAACTGGCTCTATCTCTTCGACCCGGCCGACGGCCGCACCATCGCCCACGCGGCGGCAAGCAGGACCGATCACGCGGTGGCGGCATGAAGAACGCGATCGGGCTCGTCGTTATCATCGGCCTCCTGCTCGGCTCCTGCACAGTCATGGCCGGGGACCTGTCGCACTGGCCGGCCTCCGCGATCGCGGTCGCGGTGATCGTCGTCCTCAAGCTCGTCAACGACCGCGTCCAGATCCTGCGCTGGCCGATGGAGTTCCTGCTGGCCTCGGCCGTGATCATGATCGTGATCAATCTCGGCCGGCTCTACGTGATCGAGCCCGTCTTCTAGCCATGACGCCGACGCCAGCGCTCCGCATCTCGGGCCTCACGCGCCGCTTCGGCGGCAAGCGCGCCGTCGACGGCGTCGACTTGACGGTCATGCGCGGCGAGATACTCGGCTTCCTCGGCCCCAACGGCGCCGGCAAGACGACGCTGATGAACCTCGTCATGGGATTGTTGCGGCCGGACGGCGGCGAGATTGAACTGTTGGGGGTGGCCGGTGGGGTGTTGGACCGCTCGGTCCGGCTCCGGGTCGGCTATCTGCAGGAGAAGCCGCGCATCTATCCCGAGATGTCGGCGCGCGCCTATCTGGAGCTCTTCGCCCGCATCTACGGCGTGCCGGCGCCGAAGGAGCGCGTCTCGCGCACGCTGGAGCGGGTGGGCCTCGCCGGCGCCGCGGACCGCACCCTCGGCACGTTCTCCCGCGGCATGCAGCAGCGTGCCTGCCTCGCCCGCGTCATGCTGCACGAGCCGGAATTCCTGCTCCTCGACGAGCCCACGCTCGGCCTCGATCCTGCGGGCGTGGCGGAGATGCGGGACATACTGCTCGAGATGCGGCGCGCCGGCACGACGCTCTTCTTCTCATCCCACCAGCTGGCCGAGATGGAGCGCATCTGCGACCGCGTCGCCTTCATGAAGGAGGGGAAGCTCGTCGCCACCGGCACGCCTTCCGCCCTTCTCGAGGAGACGATGCCGGACGTGCTGCGGGTGGAGATCGCCGAGCCCGTCGCGCCCGTCCTCGCGGCGCTGCGCGGCATCGACGGCGTCCGGGAGGTCAGGGAGGCGGGGGTCAACGTCGCCGATTTCGTCTGCGCGCCGACCGGCGAGAACGACCCCCGGCAGGCGCGCGCGGCGCTGTCGCGGGCGCTGACCGGACTCGGGCTGACGGTGCTCTCGGTCGGGCGGGCGCCCGCGAGCCTCGAGGACGTCTTCCTCGCGCTGGCGAGGCGCGGGACGACAACGCACTAGGAGGAGAACGAATGGATCTCGGCTACAAGGGAAAGCGCTGCCTCGTGACGGCCTCGACGGGAGGGCTGGGCTTCGCCATCGCCCGCTGCATGGCCGCTGAAGGCGCGACCATGCTCGTCAACGGCAGGAACAGCGAGACGACCGAGGCGGCCGCGGAGCGGATCAGGGCAGAGGTCGAAGGGGCGGATGTCGCGAGCGTCGGCGGCAACAGCGGCAACGCGGAAGGCTGCGCGGCCATCATCGCCGCCTGTCCGGATGTCGACGTGCTCGTCCTCAATCTCGGCATCTACGAGGCGGTCGACATCTACGAGGCCGGCGACGACCGCTGGTACGAGCTGATCGAGATCAACGTCATGAGCGGCGTCCGGCTCGCCCGCCACTACCTGCCGAAAATGCTCGCCCGCGACAGCGGCCGCGTGATCTTCATGGCGAGCGAATCCGCGATCAATCCGGCGCCCGAACTCCCCGCCTACAGCGCGACCAAGACGATGCAGCTCTCGCTCGCCCGCAACCTCGCCGAGACGACCAAGTCGACCAACGTGACGGTCAATTCGGTGCTGCCCGGCCCCTGCCGCACCGAGGGTGTGGCGAAGCTCATTGCCGGCCTCTACCCGGGCGTGGCGACCGAGGAGGCCGAGCGTCGCTTCGTCGCCGAGAACCGGCCGACCTCGCTGATCCAGCGGCTCTCGCGGCCGGAGGAAGTCGCCGACTTCGTCACTTTCCTCGGCAGCGCCCGGACCGGCATCGTCAACGGCGCCGCGCTCAGGATCGACGGCGGGCTCATCCGCACGGTGATGTAGGGCAGGGATGAGCGCGATCGACCTTCGCCCGCCGGGTCAGCCCGCCATCGCGCTTCTCATGGCGAGGCGCGAGCTGGCGGCGAAGCTTCTCTCCCCATGGCTTTATGCCGTCGCCAGCCTTCTCTGCCTGATCGCCTGGGTCTACGGCGATGGCTTCCTGCGCAGCTTCGAGACCGAATCGGTCCTCGTCGCTACCGACCCGCTGGCCGCGCTGCATGCCATCGTCGTCATCGTGCTCGGCGTCGTGCTGGGTCTCAGGCTCGCGGCCGGCCTCGCCTGGGAGCGGGAGCACCGGACGCTCGAGGTGCTGCTCGTCGGACCCGTCTCGCACGAGGCGATCCTGATCTCCAAATTCTGCGTCGAGCTCTGCCTCTTCGCGCTGCTGATCTCCGTCTACCTTCTCTACCTCGGGGTCGCGCAGCCGCTCGGTGCCGGCGTGATCGGGCTCTCCGATGCCTTGGCGGCCGGGCGTCTGCCGCTCCACGCTCTCCCTGTGCTGGCATTGGGCCTTCTCGTGTCGGCCTGGGCGCGCAGCGTGCGCGGCGCGGTGATTGTCTATCTGGGCATTGTCATCGTGCTGGCCCTGTTCGAGATCGTGCTGGCGGCACTCGGTGGAACTCCGCCCGAGAACATGACGCTGACGGCTCTCTATCTCCACCGCATGATGGAGGGCGTTGCGGTGTTCCTCGCCCCGGTCTCGCCGGTCGCCCGGCTGGCCGATCTGGCAAGGGGCCTCGAGGTCCAGACGCCGCTTGCGATGTCGTCGACACTGATGGCCTTGTTGCTGACGCTCGCATTGCTGACGCTCGCCGCCCTCGTGGCGCGGGCAAGGGGGGCGGTATGAGGTTGGGCGCGCCCTGCCGGCTGCTGCTCGCCTTGGCCCTGCTCGCCGTCGCGCCGCCGGCCGCCGCCCTCGAGCCGGAGCAGCGCGTGGTGACCGTCATCAGCGCGCGCGTCTGGGAGGGGCACGAGTATCGCGAAGTCTTCGTCCCCTCGACGGTCGACGAGATGGTGCTGATGGCCGGCGGCGACAGCGCGATCGCCTTCGTGCGGACGCTCGAATATTACTGGCCGCTATCGCGCCGGGTCTACGTCGATTTCCAGCGTCAGCGCGATCTCGTCGAGGGCGAGCTGATTGTTCGCCGCGACGGCCGCGAGATCGCACGCGAGAAGCTGCAGCCGATGGCGATCCACTACCCGCAGGGCGCCGTGCGCGGCAACGCGGAGCTGGTCTGGGGCGAGGCGGCCGAGGAAGCATATGCCAACCACCAGGAGGCCGAACGCGAATTCGCGCGCGAGTTCGCCGCCGCGCGGCGGGCGCACACGGCCTATGAGCGCCGGCTTGTCGAGGCGGGCGCTGCGCGGCGGGCGGGCGAGACGCCGGCCGTGGTGGAGCCGCCGCCGCCACTGCCCGAGCCCAGCCTGCGCCTGGTCACGCAGCCACGGCCCCATCACCGCGTAGCGCTGGAGCCGGGCCGCTACACGATCGCGCTGGAGGAGGGCGGGCGCCTCCTGCCAGGCACCGAGCGGAGGCTGCGCGTCGTCGCCCCGGCCGGAACAGGCGGCGTCGTCGCCGACATCGTGCCGTCCGAGCGGTGGACGCGACCGCTTCCCTCCAACGCCGCCGGCGCCCGCATCTACGCGCGGCCGGGCGCGGTCTTCTACATGACCCTCTCCGAGGCAAGCCGCCATGGGGAGGAGGACTATCTGCCGGTGGTCAACCCTCAGGCGGAGCCGGTGGCCGGGCGGGACGTCTGGGTCCGCCGGGGTCCGTCCGGCATCGAGGAGCTTTTGTTGGCGTGGGACGGCGGCGCGGCAGCGGCGCTCGCGCGGGACGTGCTAAAAGTCGAGCAGACCCGCGGCACCAGCTTCGGCTACCGGGTCCGCGCGGCGCGGGAGGGGGAGGCCCCTGACCTTCGCGCTTTCACCATCGCGGTCCCCGGCGGTGAGACAGCCTCGCGCGGCATGGTGTCGGGCGGCGAGGTGTCGGGCGACGGCAGGACCGTTCAGCTTGTGCGGGAGATCGTGGTGGTGCCTCCCCGCAACGCCGGCCTGGCGCTCGGCCTCGCGCTCGCGCCGCTCGCCCTCTATTTCGCCTTCATGGCATCGGCGCGCCTCCGGCGGCAGCATGCGGGCCGTAGCCTTCAGTCCCGACCTGCCCTGCACCTACCGCATCTGGGCACACACGCTCGAGGCCAGGAACACCGGTGCTACCGAAGGTGAGATTCAGCAGGCCGTGGCCATCGCCGCCTACACCCGCCATTGGAGCACCGTGCTTAACGGCATGCAGATCTACCTGGACGAATTCAAGGCTGAACTCGGGGACGTGACCCCGGCGTCCGAATAGCGCGCGTGCCTTGCGATCGACCGTTTCGGTGGCCGATCACCTGTTCAGGCTGGAACCACGTTCATCGGTCTATCGGTTGCGCATCGCCACCCCGGCTACTGGATGTCGACCTCGAAGGCGAAGGTCGCCCGGTCGAAGTCGGTGACGAGCACGTCGATCCGGATCTGCCAGGTACCCGGCAGCGCCATGTCGGAGGTCTGCAGCGTGAAGCGGTCGCCTTCCAGTGAAAGACTGCGGGTGACGGGTTCGATCCCGCGCTCGGCCGATCCGAGATGAGCCTCGACCTCGATCGGCTCGACCCGCCCGCCGTCGGCTCGTCGCAGCATGACGCTCAGCCTGTTGAGGCCGGGCCGGCCGGGCGAGAGCGAGAGCGTGGCCGTTGCGCCGCCGGCCGTCGCTTGCCGCTCGATCGTCGGCTCTTCGTGCCCGTGATGATTATCATGCTCGATGTCATCATTGTGGTGGATTTCCATCAGCTGGAGCGCGCGCGGCGGCGTGTTGAAGCCGAGCGCAGCGGTCAGGCCGAGGATCGCGCCGATGAGGGTGATCTCCAGCCATATGTTGCGGGCAAGGCGGGCGGCCGCCAACGGGCGACCATCGGCGAGCGCGGGGGTCAGCCTCTGCTTGTTGGCGAGCGCGATCAGCATCAGGCAGGCGACCAGCATGAGCTTGGCGGCAAGGACGAGGCCGTAGCTCGTTTCCCATAGAGCGGCGATGCTGCGCAGCTGGATCGCGGCCATGATGGTTCCGGCCGCCGCCAGCGCTAGGACAGCAGCCAGTCCGAGGCGCGTGAAGCGGCGCAGCAGCTCGGCCGCCTCACGCCCCGGCAAGAGCCGCAGCGCAAGGAGGAGCGGCGGCAGCGAGCCGAACCAGAACGCGGCAAGCGTGGCATGAAGGATCAGCGAGGGCACGGTGATCCACCGCGGCTCGGCGACGCTGACATGCCCGGCGAGACCAAGCGGCACGACGGCGAGCAGCGCCGCCAGCGACGCGGCGGCATGGCCCGGCCAACGGGCGAGCGCCGCGGCAATGCCCAGCATGAGCGCGCTGGCGGCCAGCATTAGGCCGATCGGCGTCGACAGGCCTGCCTGCCACGTGGAGGGATCGAGAAGCGCGGAGGGTGGCGCGGCAAGGAGCAGCCCGCCCTGCAGCCCGACCCCGACCAGTGCGGCGAGGGCGCCGACGCCGGCCGCAATGCGCACGACGCGGGAGAGCGGCGGGTGAAGCTCCGGCCTGTCCGCCGCGACCAGACGGGCGAACCAGATGCTGCCGGCCGCGAGGAGCAGGCCCGCGAAATGGAGGGCGCGCGCAATGCCGAGCCCGACGCTCCAGAAGCTGGTGTCGGCAGCGGCCGGCGGGGCCTCCGGCAAATGGCTCGACACGGCACCGACGGCGAAGCGGAACGAGCCGCCGATAGGGTGGGAGTCGGCCGACACGACCCGCCAGGTGACGATGTAGCCGCCCTCGGGGAGCGCCGAGGCCAGCGGCAGCTCGACGCGGCTGTCGGCGACGCGGGCGGCGCTCTCGTCGACGATCACGCCTCCCTCGCCGTCGATCAGCCGCAGGGAGACCGGCTGCACCGGCTCGTTGAAGGTGATGGAGATGGCTTCGGGCGCCCGTTCCAGCACCGCGTCAGCGGCGGGCTCGGTTGCCAGCAGCACTGCGTGCGCCCGCGCCGGCGTCGCGACACACGACAGGGCGAGCACGATCACCAGCGCGATGAGTGCGAGTAATCGTCCCATGCGGGGTTCCTCTGCGACCAGGCAGCGGAGCGGCGGCGAGCCTCGGCCGCCGCCCCGCCTCGTGCCGGTCTAGTTTGGCGACGTCAGCGTGACGCGCGGCGCGGGATAGGCGAGATCGTGGACCGACTGGCCTTCGGCCGGGATCTCGATCCAGCGGTCCACCCCTTCCTCGCATTCCTGGACGGTCGCGAAGTAGAGCGTCTCGCCGGGCGTGTCGGGCAGCCGCACGCGCATGACGAACTCGTCATAGTGCTCGTCGAGCAGCCGCCCGCCGGTCCAGTGGATTTCCGACACGCGCGTCGAGATCGTGTTGCCGTGGGAATCTGTGACGGGCTCGGCGAGCTCCTCGCTCACGATCTCGACCTCCCAGCCGGGCTTGGGCTGCGGCTTGACGCCCGTCACCCCGTCCGGGATGCGGACCTTCACCGCGATCGTGGGCGAGCCGTTGCAGCCATGCGGAGCGCGCAGCACGGCCTTGTAGTAGGAGTTCGCCGGCGCCTGCTGCGTCTCCAGCGTGGCATGGGCTTGGGCATGACCCGCCATCGCGGCGAGGCTGGCCGCGCATAGCGCAGCCGATGTGATCATCCTGATCATCTTGATTCTCCGATTGGTTGGATTGGCTTCCGGGCGCGAGCGCCCGTTTTTCAGCCGACGATCGGAGGCGCGCGGGGCTGGACAGGCCTGAAGTGAAGCGTGGATGACGGGGCAAGGTCGGCCGCCAGGGCTGGCGGGGCTTCGCGCCCGTCAACCGGCGCAAGCTCGGGGCCCTGGGAGGGAAGCGGTGCGCCGGCGACCTTGACCGTGCTGCAGATCGGGCAGCGCGGCATCTGGTGGACGGAGTTCTCGTCCTGCGGCTCGACGGATTCGTCCGAAGCGTGCGCGGCGTGAAGGTGAGCGCCGGGACGCGCCACATGGCCGGCGTGGCCATGCGCGCCTTGTCGATGAGCCGCGTGGCCGGTCGCGTCGGCGTGTTCCGTCCCGTGGTCGCCCGGCGCGACGACCAGCTCCGGCCGCTCGAGCGCGGCCAGCACCATGTGGACGTGGTGCAGCGGAACCGCGAGCGACAGCACTGCCATCGTCGCAATGGCGATGAATGCCGTCAGCCGTGTCCGATCCTTGTTCACGTGAATTCTCACCAAGATGCCGCCTACCATATCACGGGGCGCACCGGCCCTCGCCTCCGCTGCGGCTGCGACACGCGATCGCGGCGCCGTCCTTTTTCGCAGATCGGCGCATCCCGCTCGTTGCTGATTGTCAAACTGCTCAACGCTGCGGGAGGGTAAGGGGACGACCGCCTAGGCGGCAGTCCGCATTCCCATCATCTCGCGGTAGGCCAGGGACACGCGCCCGTCATAGTCGTCGGCCAGCGCGTGCAGCGCCGCGGCGCCGTCGCCCTCGAAGGAGGGGCCGTGCATCAACGCCAGGGTTCGCGGCGCAAGCCCGGCGAGACTGCGCAGCGTGGCGCCCATGCCGGGATTGAGGCTCGAATAGCCGAAGACATTCTCGCCAACGATCGCCGGACCGACGATGTCGCCGGAGGTCAGCGCGGGCCGGTCGCCCAGCTGGGTGAAGAGGTCGCCGCAGAGCAGCGTGCCGGTCGATTCCTCATAGAGCACGCCTGCGTCCCATCCATGCGGCGTCTGTGGCGTGTCGATGAAGCGGACCCGCTTGCCGCCGCCAAGTTCGATGACCTCCCCATTCGCCAGCACGCGCGGCGGTCGGTCGGCGAAGTCGTCCAGCGACACCACGACGCCGGTTGCGCCTTGCGCAGCCACTGCCTGAGGCGCAACCGCAAGCCACTCGTTCATCGCCCCGCACTCGTCGGCCTCGAAATGGCCGTAGGCGATCCAGCGGAGACGTTCCGGAGCGATGATTCTGGCCACAGCATCGCGATTGAGGCCAAACATCTTGCGCAGTCCCGTGTGGAACATGAGCGGCTCGTCTCCGAGGACGAGGAACTGGTTGAAGGTGAACCCGGCAGGCGGAGCGATGTCCGGGACGAAAGTGGACAGCCTGTAGATGCCATCTGCGACCTCATTAATTCTGGTTTCCATGGTTGAATCTCCTTGTTGGTAAAGCGGGAAAGGCGGCGGACCGGATGTCCGGAGTCGCCGCCTGCGGCGGTGCCGCGCGACCGGCTGTTGATCGTTTCAGTGGACGTGCGGCGCCGCGTCGTGATGAGCGCAGGTGACCGCCGGGTTGTACTGGGCGAAGACGCCGTTCGGGTTCTCGCGGTACAGCCAGACATGCCGGTCGTAGTGCGGCTCGAAGAAGTGCGCCTCGTCGACGGCAGTGGCGGGATCGTCGACCATCCGGTCCCAGGCGACGCCGTGGAAGCTCGGCGGCTCGGTATTGCCGGCCGCTTCCCACGCCTCGATGAAGACCAGATTCTCGACCGCCACGAGCTCGAGCGAGCCGTCTTCCTGCGGCTCGTAGATGAGAATGGCGGGCTGGTTGAAGTCGGTGTGGATGCCGACGCCGTCGACCCGGGGATTCGGCGGTGCGGTGATGCCGAGGAGGTCAGGCCGGAAGAAGTGGATGCCCATCGCGCCGAGGCCGGCGGGCTGCCCCATCATGGCGGCGTCGTCGCACATGTTGCCGGGATCGCGGAGATAGCCCTCGGCGAGGGCCTGCTCGACATCCCTAAACCGCTCGGTCGCGGCGCGCACGTCGGCGAGCGACGGCTCGCCGGCCCCGGGCGTCGAGGATGCGTCGATTCGGGCCGGAAGCGTGCCTGCGCCGGAATGCGCGAGCACGGCGACGGGTGCCGCGAGAGCGAGGAAGGGAACGAGGTATTTGGCAAGCGTATATTTCATCGGAACAACTCCTTCATGAGTGGGCGCGGCGAAGGGCTCGCTCCGTGGCGCGCGCCGCTGGAGACGCGCCACGACCGGCATGCGACGTCCGTTCGCCGGCCGGGCAGGCCGACGGCTCAGGTTCGTCTTGTCCGCGATCTTCGGATCGGACCGGCGATGCCCGGACGGCTGCCGAGAGCAAGCGGGACACAGCAGGCGAAGGCGCCGGAGCGCCTGGGGGCCCGTGTTCTGCAAGGACTCTCGCTGCCGCGCGGAAACAGCGGCTCCCGAAATCGGCGTTCGATGCCGGTTGCCCCGGCTTATGAGGCGAAAGTAGCCCCGCCCGGATCGGAATGCTTGCTAAGTGTTCCCGCCAGGAACCCTAAAAGTTTCATAAGGAGGTCGCGCTCTCGCTGCGGCCAAACTCCTCCAGCACCAGGGTGCAGGGCGTGACTAGTCGGAAGCGGCCGCGGCCGGTCTTCTCTATGCGGATCGGGCTCGACCTGTCGCGCAGGCGCCGCTGGAGCAGCAGCAGCCGCGCCTCGAGATTTTCCGCATAGGCCGGGAGCTTGAGACAGGTATCGAGGCGCAGTTCGCGATTGGTGAACGCCGTCCGGCCGCTGGCGGTGAACTCGCGGACCAACTTCCAGAATATCGCGCCGGCGACGCCCTTGATCAGATAGTCGTGGTTGAGGAAGACGCTGTCGTCTGCCTCGTAGTGCCGGACGGCAATCGTCTCCGCCGCCCCGTGCGCCTCGGCCGGCGGGGCCGGCGTGGGTCGCGAAGGCTCGCCCTCCTGCACCTGCGGGATGAGCGCGGCGAGCCGGTCCGCGATCAGCGAGAGAGCGTCCTCGTCGTCGTAGCGGAACTGCAGGGCCTGCGGGCTCTCCGCGAACAGCACCCCGACGACAGCCCGTCCGGACATGATGGGCAGCGCGATCTGGCTCTCAGGCGCCGGCAGGCCGGGATAGGGAATCTCGGTCGCTTCGGACCAGTTCATGCCGACGCTGCGCGCCCGCTCGCGGATCGCCGCGCCGTAGCTGTAGTCCATCGTCATATGGGAGATGCGGATCGGCACCCGCTCGCGCGCTGCCACGCCGACGACCCCGCGGCCGACCTCGATCTCGGAGCCGACGCCGGAGGTGGCATAGCCGAGGGATGCGACGGTGTAGAGGCGCCGCCCCTCCTCGTCGAGCATCAGGATCATCGCGTGTTCGATGCCGAAATGCCGCGCCAGGCAGTCGAGCGTGCGGTCGATCAGATCGCCGAAGCTGCGGCATTCCGCCATCTCGGCGACGGCCCGGCGCGTCGCCGACAGGAGGTTGCGCACCGCGATCACATGCCTGGCCTTTGGCTCGAAGATCGTCTCGATGGAGCGGATGCGGCACACGTCGGAGCCGAGCAGCCGGAACACGCCCTCGAGGCCGCTGTGCGAGGCGATCCCGGCGAGCTTGGCCTTCATGGTCTCGAAGAGAGGCCCCTCGGTCCGCGTCTCCTCGAAGTCGAGCGCGAGGCGGTACTCCGCGAAGCTCAGCGGGTCGAAAATGGCGACCGAGGCGCGACCGGTGGCGAGCAGGTTTCGCCGCGTCTTGTTGAAGAACTGGTAGCTCAGCGCGACCCGTTGCGCGTCGACGTAGTGGACTTGGCTGATGAAGGAGACGTTGGGCTTGCCCGTCTCGTCGCAGGTCGCGAGCACGGCGGGAACGATGCCCTCAAGGCAGTCCCGCAGGAGGTCGATGCCTGGCGCGCTCATCCCTTGAGCTCGCTGCCCGCACTGGGGCCGGGCGTTTGCACGAAGGCCTCGTCGGGCATGAATTCGATCGCCACGAGATCGTCCGGTTCGGCGAAGCAGTAGCCATTCGACATGACCTCGCTGTACTTGATCTGCATCATCCGGTCGCGGAACTCGCGGCTCTGGACCGCCAGCGCCATTCCGTCCGCAACGGTGACGGCGGACTCGCGGGCGCCTTTGCCCTTGAGCTGGATCGAGCGATGCTGCGGAGGATTGGTGAAGGTCCCCGAGATCGCCGCCCCGCCCCTCAGCGCCGCGATGAACGCCGCGTGTCCCGTCCTGCGCAGCAGGATGCGCACCGTTCCCGTCTCGTCGATCCGGCAAGCGAAGCCGCGGCCAGCCAGCGGCTCGCCGTCGGCGCAGCTGGCGAGAATCACGCTCACCCCGCCCTGGCAGAACGCGACGAGTTCCGGGGTCAGCGTCCCGTTCGCAAGGGTCGGGCCGCGCCACGCACGGCGCGCGGCAATATCGTCGGCAGGACTTGCTGGACCTTCCGGATGCGACATCTGCCTTCCCCCGAGGCAGATGCTATTCCAATCGCGGCCGTCGAGCCAAGGTCGAAGAATAAGGCGGGCCGCGCGTCCGCAGCTGCGGTTCCTATGGGCCGGTCCTGCGTTGGCAAGTTGCCCGTCCGGCAGGCTAGCCCAGCCGAGCACGACGGTTCTTGATCAGTATGCCCACGAGGATGAGGCAGAAGGCCAGCAGCCTGAGCAGATAGAGGCCCGTGCGTTCCTCGAGCGGAATGCGCGCGAAGGCCGTCAGCGTCTGATTGAGCGCCAACACCCAGAAGGCCAGCGCAAAGAACGCGAAGAGCTGATCGCTGGTGCGGCGCCAGAACCTGAAGAAGAACAGCCCGGCGACGGCGAACCCCATCGCGATCAGCCCTGAGACGAACTCCAGCATGGCGCTACTCCGCTTCCCAGACGAGGCCGAACAGGAGAAATCCAACCGCAGCGAGCGACGCCAGATGGCGCAGCATCTGCAGGTCCGTTGCCGGCAGGAGCATCAGCTCGACGATGACGACGGCGCTGTGAACGGCAAGGAAGCCGAAGCAGACGGCACTCCAGAGCAAGAGCCTGGTTCCGCTGCGCGCATAGCCGCGAAGCAACAGAGCGAAGCAGGCGCCCGCCGTCAGCAGGCACAGGAAATAGACCGAGATTTTGGCAAGTTCCATCATTGCGTCACCTCGGATTGAGCTTGAAGGCTTCCGAGAAGCTGCGCAGCTTCTGGTCGCCGCCCTGGACGATCAAGCGCCTGATGGACGCCGGCCTGGTCCGATATTCCTCCTCGAGTTGCTGCACGAGATCGTCCTGCGCGCCCGACGCCGGAGCGTAGCGTATGTGCCCGTTGTCGACGATCACGAGGCCGCAGGAAACGAGCCGCTCGACGCCCTCGGCGACCACCTGATCGCTGCTTCGGAGCTCGCGGACAAGATCCTCGCGAAGCCAGGCCCTCTTTCGGTGCCGGCTAAGGAGAAGGAGAAGCTCGAGCGTCCAGACCGACCCGAAGCTGTACTTCACCATTTCGACCAGATCGGCGTTCATGGCATCCTGGAGAAACGCGAGCGGCTCGTGGGCATGGAATGCCGTCGGCCTGTCTCGATGTGGCCGGGTGTAAGCGTGGAAGATGGCCGGCGCAACCCGCGGATCGCGGAATTGCGAGGTATTCGCTGCAGCCGCGGGAACCTCCCGCCAGCTTGCACGTTCTGTCGTTGCGGATGGGTGTGTGTGGCGTGGGGGAGAAGCTCGCTGTGGCGATAGCCGCTCCGGACAGACCGAGACACCGCACCTCGATGCGCCAGCGATCCGGAGGGAGCCATCGTGAACATTGAGGCCCAGCGGGAACAACTCGATCGCCGCCACATCCTGATGGCGCTGAAGGCCTTCCGGCGCGGTGACTTCTCAGTGCGGCTCCCCCAGCACTTTGAGGGGCTCGACGGCGAGATCGCCGAGGTCTTCAACGAAATCGTCGAGCTCAACGACGAGGTCACCAAGGAGTTCGACCGCCTCTCGCGCGTGGTGGGCAAGGACGGGCGCATCGGCGAGCGCGCGCACGTGTCCCGGGCTTCCGGCAGCTGGGAATCGAGCGTCCGCTCCGTCAACGAGCTGATCGAGGACATGGTGCAGCCGACCGCCGAGGTCGCACGCGTCATCGGCGCCGTCGCCAAGGGCGACCTGTCGCAGACCATGATGGTCGAGATCGACGGGCGTCCCTTGCGGGGCGAGTTCCTGCGCATCGGCAAGATCGTCAACACGATGGTCGGGCAGCTCGCATCCTTCGCCTCCGAGGTGACGCGCGTGGCGCGCGAGGTCGGCTCGGAAGGCAAGCTGGGCGGACAGGCGCGGGTCAAGGGCGTCGCCGGCACCTGGAAGGACCTGACCGACAACGTCAACGCGATGGCGACCAACCTGACGAGCCAGGTCCGCAACATCGCCGAGGTGACGACGGCGGTGGCCTCGGGCGACCTGTCGAAGAAGATCACCGTCGACGTCAAGGGCGAGATACTCGAGCTGAAGAACACCATCAACACGATGGTCGACCAGCTGAACTCCTTCGCCTCGGAAGTGACTCGCGTCGCGCGCGAAGTCGGCACCGAGGGCAAGCTCGGCGGCCAGGCGCAGGTTCGCGGGGTCGCCGGCACCTGGAAGGACCTGACCGACAACGTCAACTCGATGGCCGAGAACCTGACCAGCCAGGTCCGAAACATCGCCGAAGTCACGACGGCAGTAGCGTCCGGTGACCTGTCGAAGAAGATCACCGTGGACGTGAAGGGTGAAATCCTCGAGCTGAAGGACACCATCAACACGATGGTGGACCAGCTGAACTCCTTCGCTTCGGAGGTCACGCGCGTCGCGCGCGACGTCGGCACGGAAGGAAAGCTCGGAGGGCAGGCGCAGGTGCGCGGCGTCGCCGGTACCTGGAAGGATCTGACCGACAACGTCAACCTGATGGCCGAGAACCTGACGAGCCAGGTGCGCAACATCGCCGAGGTGACGACCGCAGTGGCGTCCGGCGACCTGTCGAAGAAGATCACCGTCGTGGTCAAGGGCGAGATGCTGGAGATGAAGGACACCATCAACACGATGGTGGACCAGCTCAATTCCTTCGCCTCGGAAGTGACGCGCGTCGCCCGCGAGGTCGGCACGGAAGGCAAGCTCGGGGGCCAGGCCAACGTGCGCGGCGTCGCGGGAACCTGGAAGGATCTCACCGACAACGTCAACTCCATGGCGCAGAACCTGACCGGCCAGGTGCGCAACATCGCCGAAGTGACGACCGCCGTCGCCCGCGGCGACCTGTCGAAGAAGATCACCGTCGATGTCCAGGGGGAGATCCTCGAGCTGAAGAACACCGTCAACACGATGGTCGACCAGCTCAACTCATTCGCCTCCGAGGTGACGCGCGTCGCCCGCGAGGTCGGCTCGGAAGGCAAGCTCGGCGGCCAGGCGCATGTCGAGGGCGTGGCGGGCACGTGGAAGGACCTGACCGACAACGTCAACGCCATGGCCGGCAATCTGACCGTCCAGTTGCGCGACGTGTCCAAGGTGGCGACGGCCATCGCGACGGGCGACCTGACCCAGAAGATCACAGTCGATGCACAGGGCGAGATCCTGCAGATCAAGGATGTGATCAACACCATGGTCGACCAGCTGAACTCCTTCGCCTCCGAGGTGACGCGCGTGGCGCGCGAGGTCGGCTCGGACGGCAAGCTGGGCGGCCAAGCGCAGGTTCCGGGCGTCGCTGGCACCTGGAAGGACCTGACCGACAACGTCAACGCCATGGCGGCAAATCTCACCGGCCAGGTGCGCAACATCGCCGAGGTGACGACCGCCGTCGCCTCGGGCGACTTGTCGAAGAAGATCACCGTCGACGTGAAGGGCGAGATCCTCGAACTGAAGGACACCATCAACACGATGGTGGACCAGCTGAACTCCTTCGCTTCCGAGGTGACGCGCGTCGCCCGCGAGGTGGGGACGGAAGGCAAGCTGGGTGGCCAGGCCCAGGTGCGCGGCGTCGCCGGCACCTGGAAGGACCTGACCGACAACGTCAACTCCATGGCCCAGAATCTGACGAGCCAGGTTCGCAACATCGCCGACGTAACCACCGCGGTCGCCCGCGGAGACCTCTCGAAGAAGATCACCGTCGACGTGAAGGGCGAGATCCTCGAACTCAAATCGACCATCAATACCATGGTCGATCAGCTCAATTCCTTCGCCGGCGAAGTGACCCGCGTCGCCCGCGAGGTGGGTACCCAAGGCCGCCTCGGTGGCCAGGCTCGCGTCGAAGGCGTGGCGGGCACCTGGAAGGACCTGACCGACAACGTCAACCTGATGGCGACCAACCTGACGAACCAGGTGCGCGGCATCGCCGAGGTGGTGACGGCGGTTGCCCGCGGCGATCTCAAGCGCAAGCTGAGCGTCGATGCCAAGGGCGAGATCGCCGCGCTCGCGGACACGATCAACGGCATGATCGAGACGCTCGCGATCTTCGCCGACCAGGTGACCAACGTGGCCCGCGAAGTGGGCATCGAAGGCAAGCTCGGCGGCCAGGCAAAAGTGCCTGGCGCCGCCGGCCTGTGGCGCGACCTGACCGACAACGTCAACCAGCTCGCTGCGAACCTGACGACCCAGGTCCGCGCGATTGCCGAGGTCTCGACGGCGGTGACCAAGGGCGACCTGACGCGCTCGATCAGCGTCGAGGCGTCGGGCGAGGTCGCCGCGCTCAAGGACAACATCAACGAGATGATCCGCAACCTGAAGGATCAGACGTTGAAGAACGCCGAGCAGGACTGGCTGAAGACGAATCTGGCCCGGTTCTCTCGGATGCTGCAGGGGGAGCGCGATCTTGCGACGGTTTCGCGGCTCATCATGTCCGAGCTCGCGCCGCTGGTGAACGCGCAGCACGGCGTGTTCTACATCAGCGCCAAGGAACAGGACGAGAACTACCTTCAGCTTGCATCCAGCTATGGCGCGGAAGCGAGCGACACCATCAAGCAGAAACTGGAATTGCGCGAGGGGCTGGTCGGACAGGCTGCCGCCGACAAGCGGCCGATTTTGCTTGAGGAGGTTCCGAACGACTTCGTCAGGATATCCTCCGGTCTGGGCGAGGCGAAGCCGACAAACGTCATCATACTGCCGGCGCTCTTCGAGGATGACGTCAAGGCGGTGATCGAGCTCGCCTCGCTCAGCCGGTTCAGCGACACCCACCAGTCGTTTCTCAACCAGCTGATGGAATCGATCGGCATCGTGCTCAACACGATCGCCGCGACCATGCGCACCGAAGGCCTGCTCAAGCAGTCGCAGCTGCTGACGGCCGAGCTCCAGGCGCGTCAGGCGGAACTGACCAAGAAGCAGGAGGAACTCCACGCCACCAACGAGGAGCTTCAGGAGAAGGCACAGCTCCTGCAGAACGAAAAGAAGCAGGTCGAGAACAAGAACATCGAGATCGAGATGGCGCGGCGCGCCGTCGAGGAGAAGGCCGAGCAGCTGGCGCTCACCTCGAAATACAAGTCCGAGTTCCTGGCCAATATGAGCCATGAGCTCCGTACGCCGCTCAATTCCCTGCTGATCCTGTCGAAACTGCTGGCAAGCAACCAGCAGGGCAACCTCAACGAGAAGCAGGTCGAGTTTGCGCACACGATCCACGCGGCCGGTACCGACCTCCTGAACCTGATCAATGACATCCTCGACCTGTCGAAGATCGAGTCGGGCACGGTATCGATCGATATCGGCGAGGTGGGCCTGCTTCAGTTGCGGCAGCACATCGAGCGAACCTTCCGGCAGCTTGCCGACGACAAGGGGCTCGATTTCGCGATCGAGGTGGATCCGGACCTTCCCGAAACGATCAGGACGGACGAGAAGCGGCTTCAGCAGATCATCCTCAACCTGCTGTCCAATGCCTTCAAGTTCACCTCGAGCGGCGGTGTGACCGTGCGCTTCAGCCCAGTTGCACCGGGCAGTTCCTGGAGCAGCGATCGGCGATCGCTGGCGATTTCGGTCACCGACACCGGCATCGGCATTCCGCTCGAGAAGCAGAAGCTGATCTTCGAGGCCTTCCAGCAGGCCGACGGCACCACGAGCCGGAAATATGGCGGCACGGGCCTGGGCCTTTCCATCAGCCGCGAGATCGCGCGCCTCCTGGACGGGGAACTGAAGGTGGAGAGCGAGCCGAACAAGGGGTCGACATTCACCCTCACTGTCCCCCTTGAGGGACCGCACAGGCCGCAGGCGCTGGTCGAGGACGTGCCGGAACGGCCCACCCTTCAGGCCCCCGGGGCCAGAATGGCGGAGCAGGAACCGGAAGACGACCGGGACGCGATCGCCCTTGGTGATCGAGTGGTGCTGATCGTCGAGGATGACGCGACTTTCGGCCGGCTGCTTGTCAGCATGGCGCGCTCGACCGGACTCAAGGCCGTCCTCGCCACGGCCGGGTCTGGCACAGTGGCGCTTGCGCGCAAGCTGATGCCGGACGCCATCACACTCGATCTGGGTCTGTCGGACATCGACGGCTGGGTACTGTTCGATCTGCTGCAGCACGATGCCAAGACGCGTGGCGTGCCGATTCACGTGATATCGGGGGCCGACGATCTCGGCGTCGTGATGGAGAAGGGCGCCGCCAGCGCGCGCGTCAAGCCGGTCACGCCGGAGCATCTGCGCGAGACGTTCGAAGCGGTGCTTGCCGCGCCACGGCCCCGGCAGCGCAACGTGCTCGTCTGCGAGGCAGACATCGACAGACGCGTCAGCCTGGTCGAGGCGATCCGCGATCGGCGTACGGCAGTGACGGCAGTCGGCCATTTAGCTGCCGACGCGCCGGAGGTCGAGTTCGACCGTTATGATGTCATCGTTCTGGGTCTGGGTGGAAGCCTTGAGGAGAGCCGCAGCATCCTGACTGACGTACTGTCGCGCGGCGTCGCCGGAAAGCTCATCGTGTGGTCTCCGAATGCCGGGCTGCTTCGCCCCCTTGTCGGGGCGAGAGCGGAAGCCGACGGGATCGCCATGGTCGAAAGCCTGGCCGAGGCCGCTTCGCTGGCCAGCCTGGCGACTGCCGACACCGAAGCCGGCAGCCAGGCCGCGCTCGATACTCGGAGCCTCGCCGGAGCCAAGGTGCTGATCGTCGATGACGACATACGAAACATCTACACGCTCACCAGCGTTCTTGAGAGTTGGGACATCGAGGTGCTGCATGCGGAGCGAGGCAAGGACGGTATCGCCCTGCTCGAACAGGCACCAAACGTGGACGTCGTGCTGATCGACATCATGATGCCCGATATGGACGGCTACGAGACAATGCAGGCCATCAAGCGGAGGGCGTCCATCGCCCAGATCCCACTGATCTCCATCACCGCCAAGGCGATGAAGGGCGACCGGCAGAAATGTATCGAGGCCGGCGCGTCCGACTACATCTCGAAGCCCGTGGACCTCGACCTGCTGCTCGCGCTGCTTCGGGTCTGGGTTGATCGCTCGCGGCAGCGCCGCGCGGGGGGCGGGGCGGACACGAACGTCGCGATCGCCGGATAATGGGCCGCGCGCGCAGCATGGCAGCCTCGGTAGCCCCGGCAGCCCCGGAGGAGGTGGCCGAGGCACCGGATCTTGCCCGTGTGCTGGTCGTCGACGACGACAGCCGCAACCTGCTGACGATAACGGAGGTGCTCGCCGGGATCGGCCAGATAGACTGCGCCAGTTCGGGCGAGGAGGCCCTGCGCCTCCTGCTCAGGCAGGAATACGCCGTCATCCTTCTGGACGTCATCATGCCCGGCCTCGACGGCTACGAGACCGCTGGCCTGATCCGCCAGCGCGAATCGTCCCGAGCGACGCCAATCATCTTCCTGACCGCGATCAACAAGGAAGATGCGCATATGCTGCGCGGCTACGATTCCGGTGCTGTGGACTTCCTGTTTAAACCCTTCGATCCGATGATGCTTCGCTCGAAGGTCGCGGTGTTCGTCGACCTTTTCGAGAAGAGCCAGGCGATCAAGCAGAAGGCTGCCGTCGAGCAGCGCCTCCTCAGGGAGAACCTCGTCGCCAAGTCCCAGAAGCTGGAGGCTCTCGGAGCGCTGCGGCGCGCCGAGGAACGGCAGGAAGCGATCCTGCGCTCGCTGCCGATCTGCCTTGTTTCGCGAAGGGTCACGCCGCCCCACGACGTCTTCTTCATTTCAGGTGCGGTGGAGCGGCTCACAGGATTCACGGCCGAGGGATTTACCCGCGGTGGCGGACTGGGTCTGGACAGGGTTCATCCAGACGACCGCGCTCTCGTCGAGAGTGCATTGGCGGGCGCACTCGCCAAAGGCTCCTATGACTGCCAGTTCCGCTGGCTCTGTGCCGATGGCGCCTATCGCTCGTTCCTTGACCAGGGCGTCGTCGTCAAGGACGAGACGGGCGCCGCGGTCGAGATCGTGGGCACCTTGCTCGATGTCACGGAGCGGCGGCACCTCGAGGATCAGCTTCTTCACGCGCAGAAGCTGGAAGCGATCGGCAAGCTGACGGGCGGACTGGCCCACGACTTCAACAACCTGCTGGCCTCGATCCTCGGCGGACTCAATCTGCTGCAGCGACGGGTCGCGATGGACGGTGATGCTGGGCGCATCCTCGAGATGACCCGTCACGCAGCCAAGCAGGGCGCAGACCTCGTTGCGCGGATGCTGACCTTCTCCCGCCGGCAGCAGCTCAATCCGGTGGGATACGACCCGCGTAGGCTGGGCGATGCGCTGGACCTCCTGCTCGTCCCGACGCTCGGGGGACGCGTCAATCTCCGCTGGCAGATCGATCCGGACATCTGGCCGGTGCATGTTGATCCTGGACAGCTCGAACTCGCCGTCATGAACCTCGTCATCAATGCGCGAGATGCCATGCCGCAGGGAGGCTCCATCCTGGTCGAAGGGGAAAACCGGCTCGTTTCCGCGCCGACGCAGGACTTGCCCGCGGGCGAGTACTGCATCCTGCGGGTGGCGGACACAGGTTGCGGGATTCCGCCCGAGCAGCTCGCCCAGGTGGTGGAGCCCTTCTTCACGACCAAGGAGGTCGGCCGTGGGACCGGCCTTGGCCTCAGTACCGCCTACGGCTTCGCCAAACAGTCGGGCGGCACACTCAGGATTGAAAGCGAGCTCGGCAAGGGGACATCGGTGGAGCTATGGCTGCCGCGCTCGTTCGGGACGGATGGCGAACGCAGGTCTCAACCCCTGGCCCCGCGGCCAGATCCGCCGCATCGTAAACCGCGCTCGATCCTCCTGGTCGACGACAGCGAGGAGCTTCGTCACCTGACCATGCAACAATTGCGCGATGCCGGTTATGAGGTACGGAGCGCCGGAGGCGGAGCAGAAGCACTGGTTCTGCTGGAGAAGCAACCGAAGCGCTTCGATCTGATCATCACCGATTTCGCAATGCCCCTCGTCTCCGGCGTCGACGTGATCCGTTTCGCGCGCAGCCTGCGCCCGGATTGGCCGGCGATCATTATCACGGGATATGCGCAACGGGATCCGTCCATCGAGTGGCCAAGCGGAGTGCCAGTCCTTTCGAAGCCCTTCGAGATTGAAGATCTGGTCGCCGCCATAAACACCTTCTGGAATGAGGAGAAGGGGACTCGTATGGCTGCACCCGCGAGGGCGACGACCATGCCCGACGCGACGCACGGAGCCTAGTGGCCCGGAAGACGATCCCCGGGCTCGCCGCCCATTCCTGCATTTGCGATGGGACGAGCCGTCCTACATGCCGGCTATCCAGGGCCCACTCACGGGCAGCAGTACATCAAGCCGGACGATCCCTGACTTTCCTTTCGCGGCTCCCGATCTCGGCGCCGAAGCGCTCTGAGTTCGGCCTGCCCGGCGCGCGGCTTGCCGTCCCGCAGCGCAATATCCGGAGCGGCCGCCCCACTCACCAGTAGTACGTAATTGGCCCAACAAATAGGTGCTTTCCGCCGAAGATTCTCGCGTGCGGTAGCTTCATCTGAAGGGGCAAGCCCTCCGTTCCTGGGTCCCTCCCACCTGTTTAGTTGGGATGCGGACAACCGTTGACTCACGCGGGAAGTCTCCCTACCAATCTGGTCCAACAAATAAGATGACGTAGGGGCAGGCGGGCACCATGGCCTTGGTCAGCGACGATTCCGGATCCCGGCTTGATGCGCCGCCTGCGCACGGCTCGGCCGTTGACGCCGTCGTGGAGCAGATACGGGGGCTGATCGCCGGCGGCGGGCTGAAGGTTGGCGACGCGCTGCCGACCGAACGCGAGCTCTGCATCCAGTTCAACGCCAGCCGCAACACCGTGCGCGAGGGCATGCGGATACTGAAGGCCTACGGCCTCGTCGAAGTGCGTCCGAAGGTCGGCGCCACAATCACCGACAACCGCATGGCACGCGCCTTCGAGCTGTTCTCGTTCAATACGATGGAGATCAGTCGCAAGACCTTCTCCGACGTGCAGGCGCTGCGCGACCTGCTCGAGGTCGGATCGGCTGAGCAGATACTCGACAGGCTGAGCGAGCGGGATGTCGAGGAGCTTCGGGAGATCAACGACCGCATGGTGGCGACCCACGATTTGCGGCAGGCGTCCGAGGTCGACTTCTCCTTCCACCTGCGGCTGATCTCGATCCTCGACAACGCCGCGATCCTGGACGTCTACACGGTGATGAAGCCGGTGATCCTGCGGATCATGCAGAAGGGCAAGACCCGGCGGACGTTCAGGACCGAGACTCATACCGAGCATGAGGCCGTCATCGAGGCGATGGCGCGACGCGACCGCCTGTCCTTCCAGTACAGGCTGCGCACGCATCTGATGACCGGCTTCAAGTATTTCAGCGAGGAATCCGAGCCCCGGCCTGAGGAAGCCGGGGCAGTCGAGGTGGGAGGGTAGGAGTGTGACTTTCCTGTCGGCCGAGGGACCGACGCAACTCAAGGGAGGAATGCCATGAAAACTCTGTTGAAATGCACGACGGCGGCGGTGGCGATTGCGCTCATGGCGCAGTTCGCATCGGCTGGCCCGCAGGTCGTATCCGGACCAGGAGCTGACCCCGAATGTTTCGCGCCGTGGTCGGCGGACACCAAATACCTCCAGTGGGAGGCCCAGCAGGGACCCTACAAGATCGCGATCGTGAACGGTTTCGTGGGCAACACCTGGCGCATCCAGATGATCAAGACGGCCAAGGCCTTCGCCGAGGATCCCGCGATCGCGGACCGGATCGCGGAGCTGAAGGTGGTCTCGACTGGCACCGACGCTCCGGCGCAGCTCGGCGCCATCGAGGACTTCATCAACCAGGGCTTCCACGCGATCGTCACGATCGCCGTGTCGCCTGACGGCTTCGACCGGGTGATCCGCCTGGCCGACCGCAACAACGTCGTTCTCGTTCCCTTCGACAACGTGCTCGATACCGACGCGGTGATGCAGGTCAACGAGGATCAGCTGGAGATGGGTCGTCAGTGGGCGAGCTTCGTGGTCGACCAGTTGAGCGCCGCCGGCACGACCTCGGGCAAGCTCCTGGAAGTGCGTGGCCTGCCGGGCAACTCCGTCGACCGTGATCGCTCCATCGGCATCCATGAGGTGCTGGATAGCTCGGGCGGCAATTGGGAGGTCGTGCAGGTCGTCGGCAACTGGGACGACGGCACCGCCCAGAAGGTGACGGCTGACGCGATCGCCGTCCACGGCAAGTTCGACGGCATCCTCGCGCAAGGCGGCACCACGGGCGTCGTCCAGGCGATGATCGATGCGGGGCACCCGATGGTGCCGATCGCCGGCGAATCCGAGAACGGCTTCCGCAAGCTGGTGGCGCAGCATTCCGGCGACGGCCTGAAGGGAATCTCGATCGGCCAGTCGCCAGGCCTCGTCGCGATCGCCATGAAGGCCGCGGTTTCGGCGCTCGAGGGCAACGTCATGCCGCAGCTCATCTCGGTCCCGTTGCCGATCGCCACCTATGACCAGCTCGAGGACGGGCTGAACTACTGGACGGACCTGCCCGACAATTTCTTCACGGTGAACGAGTTCCCGCCCTGCGGCGTGAACATCTCCGGACCTGCTATCATGGCGCAGTCCGAGGCCGATCTGAACTAGGCCAATTCTCGTGGCTCGTGGCGGCCCCTCTGACATCAGCGGGGCCGCTTTGCTGCAAGGGAGGCCGCTCCGTCGATCCATGAGGCACGCATGAACGATGCCATTGTCGAGTATCGCGGCATCTCGAAATACTTCGCCGGCATACGGGCGCTCGAGAGCGTGGATTTCGCCTGCCGCGAGGGCTCGATCCACGCCATCCTGGGCGAGAACGGGGCCGGCAAGTCGACGCTGATCAAGATCATGGCCGGCGTCCTGCAGCCCGACGCCGGGGAGATGTTCCTGGCCGGCCGGCCGGTCGTCTTCCGCGAGCCGCAGTCCGCCAACGCGGCGGGCATCGTATGCATGTTCCAGGAGCTGTCGCTCGTCCCCGACCTCTCGGTTGCCGACAACATCTCGATCTCGGATCCGCCACGCCGCTTCGGCCTGATCGACCGGCGCGCCCAGTTTGCGCGCGCCGAGGAGCTTCTCGCCCGTGTCCGCTGTGAGGATGTCGATCCCAATGCCCTCGTGCGGGAACTGTCCCTCTCGCGCCGCCAGATGGTGGAGATCGCCAAGGCGCTCGGCCGCGACCCCAAGGTGCTGATCCTCGACGAGGCCACCTCCGCGCTGACCGCGCGTGACGTGCAGACCGTCTACGATCTGCTGGCCGACCTGAAGGAGCGCGGGGTCGCCAGCCTGTTCATCTCGCACCGCATGCACGAGGTCGACGCGCTGTGCGACACGCTGTCGGTCTTCCGCAACGGCCGGCACATCGAGACCTTGGCCAGGGGCGACAAGTCCGAGCGGGAGATCGTCAGGCTGATGATCGGCCGCGACGTGGAGGCACAGTTCCCGCCCAAGCCGCCGGTGAAACCGGCGGCCGAGCGTGGCGGGCCGCTGCTCAGCGTCAGGAACCTGACCTGGCAGAACCGCCTCAACGGCATCGACATCGCCGTGTCGCGCGGCGAGATCGTTGGCCTCGGCGGCCTCGACGGGCAGGGGCAGAAGGAACTGCTCCTGGCGCTGTTCGGCGTGCTGCGTGAGGTCGAAGGCGAGATCGTCATCGGCGGGCGCAAGGGCGTGCCGGGCTCGCCCGCCGCCGCCAAGTCGGCCCGCATGCGCGTCGCGCTCGTGCCCGAGGATCGCAAGACCGAGGGCCTGATGCTCGGTATGCCGATCGCCGACAATCTTCTGGCGGCGTCCTTCGGCAGGATTTCGCGCGGGCCGTTCATCGACCCGGCGCGCGCCCGCGAGGCTGTCGAGGAAGGCGTCGCGCGACTAAAGATCAAGATCGGCTCGGCCGGCGACCCGGTGATGACCCTGTCGGGCGGCAACCAGCAGAAGGTCGTGATCGCCAAATGGCTGATGAACGACCCCGACATCATCCTGCTCAACGACCCCACTCGCGGCATCGATGTCGGGACCAAGCAGGAGATCTACCGCCTGATGCGCGACCTCGCCGATGCCGGCAAGGCGATCCTGTTCTACTCCTCCGACTACGCCGAGCTGATCGGGTGCTGCGACCGCGTCTCGGTTCTCTATGCAGGCCGCGTCGTCGCCGAGAAGGAGGGCGACCAGATCACCGAGGAAGGACTGGTAGCCGCCTCGCTCAACATCGAGGTAGAGGCTGCATGATGCACCAGCCGGCGTGGAAGAGGTGGCTGCGTCAGAATGTCGGCTTCGCGACCGCGCTGGTACTGCTCACGGCGCTCTACCTCTCCTACAACATGCTCCATCCGCGCGGCTTTTCCTCGGCGGTGGCCATCCAGAACGCCAACGAGACCACCGCGCTCGTCTTCGTCGCGATGGCCCAGACCGTCCCCGTGCTGCTCGGAGGGCTCGACCTTTCGGTCGGCGCTGTCATGACGCTCACCAATTGCATCGCTTCCGAACTGGTACACGGCTCGCCCGGCCAGATCCTGATCGGCATGGTCCTGACGCTGCTCGCGGGCACGGCCTTCGGGTTCCTCAACGGCTGCATCGTGGTCTACGGCCGCATACAGCCGATCATCGCAACGCTCGCCACCGGGGCGATCGCCATCGGTCTGGCGCTCCTCATCCGCCCGAGACCAGGCGGCCGTGTCGACGGCGACCTCAGCTGGGCGCTGACCAACTCCGTGTGGGACTTCGCCGACACATACGGAATTGCGGACGGTGGCGAGGCATGGTGGCTGCGGCCGTTCGCCGACATCCCGGTGCCGTTCATCCTCATCGCGCTGGTCGTGCTCCTCGTCTGGGTGCCGTTCCGGCGCTCGGTCACCGGGCGCACCGTCTACGCCATCGGCTCGGCGGAGGGTGCGGCCTTCATGTCCGGCCTGCCGATCGCCCGCGCCAAGATCGCGGCCTTCACGCTCGCCGGCTTCTTCGCCGCCTGCGGGGGGCTCTATCTCGCCATCCAGACCTCGTCCGGCAATGCCGACATCCAGCAGGCGGGCGCCTACACGCTGAACTCCATCGCCGCCGTCGTGCTCGGGGGCACGTCGCTCCTCGGCGGCGTCGGCAGCGCGGTCGGCAGCCTCGTCGGCGCCATGATCCTGCGCGTCATCGCCTTCTATTTCCGCATCCTCGACATCGACCCGCTGCTGCAGCCGCTGATCGAGGGGATCGTGCTCCTGGTCGCGATCTCCTTTGGCGCGTTCCGCATGCTGAGGGTGAAGAACAAGCTCGATCTGTTCAGGTGACCCGCCATGCGCATTTCCCTCTCGTCGGAAAACAAGCCCATCGCGATCGCCTCGCTCTTCATCCTCTTCATCCTGCTGGGCGGCACCGCCTATACGCTGTCCACAACCGGGAATGCGCCGCTTCTGTCGCCCAACTACCTGCTGCTGCAGTTGCAGATCGGCTCCTTTCTCGGCATCTGCGCCGCCGGCATGATGATGGTCATCCTGCTCGGCCATATCGACCTGTCGATCCCGTGGACGCTGACGGCCGCAGCAATGACCGCGACCGCTGTCGGCGGCGACATGGCGCTTCCCGCGGCGCTCGCGGTCGGTCTCGCCGTGGGCCTCTTCAACGGGTTCGGAGTCGCATTCCTGCGCATCCCGTCGATGATCTTCACGCTCGGCGTCGACACGGTCCTGCGCGGGCTGATGGTGGCCCAGACCGGCGGCTTCGCGCCGCAGGATTCGGCCACGCCGCTGATGCTGTTCCTGGCCAAGGACCGCATCTTCGGCATTCCCGTCGCGATCTTCGTCTGGGCAGGCGTCTCTGCCGTGATCGCGATCATTCTTACACGAACGGCATTCGGCCGCTCGATCTATGCCACCGGGTCGAGCGAGCGGGCCGCGTATATCTCCGGCATCCGCACCCGCGGGGTCATCATCGGCGCCTTTGTGGCATCGGCCCTCTGCGCGGCAATCGCGGGCGTGCTTCTGGCCGGCTACTCCGCCAAGGCCTATCAGGGCATGGGCAACGCGTTCCTGCTGCCCGCGATCGCCGCCGTGGTGCTGGGCGGCACGCATATTCTGGGCGGCAGAGGGCGCTATGCCGGCACGCTGGTCGGCGTCATCCTGATCGTGCTCCTGAACTCGGTCCTGTCGATCACCCAGATGCCCGAGGCCGGCCGCCAGATCATCTACGGAACCGTCATCGTCGGCATGCTGCTCGTCTATGGCCGCAGCCAGCGCGTCACCTCGTGACGGAGGCACGGAGAGCAAGCTGGCCGCGAGCCCGGTCCGATCAATAGGTGCACCGTCGGCACCTGGCAGATGAAGACTTGCCGCCGTCTGCGGCCCGCCGTCTGCAGTGTTTCATCATCCGGGCCCGAGTATGCCGGCCATCCGCGGGCGCGGCAGCCTCCCAAGTCCGGCGCCTATGCCCGCCCGTCGAAACTCTCCAGCGCTCTCCTTGGGAGTCGAGCGGCAAGCGAAATCGTTTCGCAACTGAAACACGCCGATTCCGAAGCGTTACGTTCGCCGGGCAGTGCGGCATCCAGCCGATGCGGCCCCCCCTTACCTCGCCATCATCGCAACAACGGGGCGGCCGGCCAACCGGGCTGGGCTCGCCCGATGCCCGTCAAAAGGAGAACATGATGGCGATCACCACCACCTACAGCATTCAGGCCAAGCAAGCGGCCTTCGTGGCCGACGGCCTTGGCTTAGGGACCCGTATCGGACCCGACATGATCCGGCTCGCCAATGGCGGCTACGCCATTTCCTATGGAGTGGAGAACCCCAACCCCGCGGGCAACAACTTACCTCGCATCGCGATCTACGACGCCGAAAACAACCTTGTTGGGGATCGCTTGCTGAGCGATGACGTCTATTTCTACATGCGCGGCACGCCGAAACTGACGCTGCTCGCCGACGGCAACATCGCCGCGGTCTGGGACGAGGGGCCGGCCGGCGGCAACGGCTTGTTCGGTACGATCATCGATCCGGCCAACGGAAATGTCGTGCAATCAAAGTTCACGGTCTCGCCCTTCGGCCAAGACATGAATCCCAAAATAGCGGCTCTGCCCGACGGCACTTGGGTGGTCATGATCCAGGACCAAAACGGTATCGTCAGCCAGCGCATGAGCGCCGACGGCGAGCGGATCGGCCCCCAGGCCCGGCTCTATCCGATGGGACCGTACTCCGATCCTTCGATCACGGTCCTCGCGGACGGCGGCTATGTCGTGACCTACACGGTCGACGTTCCAAACGCCAAGGAGATCGGCGCGACGATCTTCAATGCCAACGGCACCGTGCGCAAAGCCCACACCATCATCGGAGACTTTGGCAACAACACCGACTCGGCGGTGGCGGCGCTGCCGGACGGGCGCTGGGCGGTGGTCTATGCCGATAACGGCTGGGGCTCGAGCGGCCTGAGCCTGCAGATATTCAACGCCGATGGAACCGCCTCCAGCGACCTCATCCGCGTCGACGTCAACCTCGCCGATGTGGAGAAGAACCCCCGCCATCACGGTCCTCGGCAATGGCTTCCTTGTCGTTTCCTGGACCCACGAGTACAGCGCGAACGACGACGACATCCTGGCGCGCGTATTCGACGCCAATGGGGAGCCTGTCGCGATCAACGGATCGATTGGGGCGTTCGTCATATCCAACACTGGCGCGAACGAGCGCGCTTCCGCCATTGCCAGTTTCTTCGGCGGCACGTTCGGCGCGGCCTGGCAGCAGGGCGATTACGGCAGCGAGATAGTGGCCGCGGTCAATGAACTGGTACGCTACAGCTACGGCACCAACTTAACCGACGACGTCATCTATGGCGACGAGCTCACCGACATCATGCTTGGCGGCGCCGGCAACGACAGGCTCTATGGCGGCGGCGGAAACGACAGGCTCTATGGCGGGGCCGGCGACGACTACCTCGACGGCGGGTCTGGCGTTGACGAGATGTATGGCAGTACGGGTGACGACACCTACATCGTGCGCAACGCCGCCGACCAGGTGATCGAGCTGGAGAATGAGGGCTACGACGTGGTGCGCGCCACGGTCAGCTATACGCTGGCCGCCGACACCCATGTCGAGGAACTGCGCACTAACAGCGACGCCGGCACCAAGGCGATTAACCTCACCGGCAACGCCTTCGACCAGAAGATCGTCGGCAATGCAGGCGACAACCGGCTCGACGGCGGCGGCGGGGTCAACGTGCTGGTCGGCGGCAAGGGCAACGACACCTACATCGTCCGCAATTCGGCCGACCAGGTGATCGAGAAGGCGAATGAAGGCTACGACATCGTCCGAGCTGCGGTGAACTATACGCTTGCCGCCGGCACCCATGTCGAGGAACTGCGCACCGACACCAATTCGGGCACCAAGGCGATCAGGCTGACCGGCAATTCCTTCGACCAGAAGATCGTCGGCAACGCCGGCGACAACCGGCTCGATGGCGGCGGCGGGATCAACGTCCTGCAGGGCCTCGGCGGCAACGACACCTACATCGTCCGCAACTCGGCCGACCAGGTGATCGAGAAGGCCAACGAAGGCTACGACATCGTCCGCGCCACGGTCAGCTATGCGCTTGGCGCGAACGTTCATGTCGAGGAACTGCGCACCGACAGCAATGCCGGCACCGACGCCATCAACCTGACCGGCAACACCTTCGACCAGAAGATCGTCGGCAATGCCGGCGACAACAGGCTCGATGCCGGCGGCGGCGTCAACATCCTCGAGGGCCGCGGCGGCAACGACACCTATGTCGTGCGCAACTCCGCCGATCAGGTCGTCGAGAAGGCGAATGAAGGCTACGACATTGTCCGAGCCGCGGTGAACTATACGCTTGCCGCCGGCACCCATGTCGAGGAACTGCGCACCGACACCAATTCGGGCACCAAGGCGATCAGGCTGACCGGCAATTCCTTCGACCAGAAGATCGTCGGCAATGCCGGCGACAACAGGCTGGATGGCGGCGGCGGGATCAACGTCCTGCAGGGCCTCGGCGGCAACGACACCTATATCGTCCGCAATTCGGCCGACCAGGTGATCGAGAAGGCCAACGAAGGCTACGACATCGTCCGCGCCACGGTCAGCTATGCGCTTGGCGCGAACGTTCATGTCGAGGAACTGCGCACCGACAGCAATGCCGGCACCGACGCCATCAACCTCACCGGCAATTCCTTCGACCAGAAGATCGTCGGCAATGCCGGCGACAACAGGCTCGATGCCGGCGGCGGGGTCAACGTGCTGCAGGGCCGCGGCGGCAACGACACCTATGTCGTGCGGAACTCCGCCGACCAGGTGATCGAGAAGGTCGACGAAGGCTACGACGTGGTCCGCGCTACGGTCAGCTATGCGCTCGCCGCCGGCACCCATGTCGAGGAGCTGCGCACCAACAGCAATGGCGGCACGGCCGCGATCAACCTGACCGGCAACGAGCTGGACCAGAAGATCGTCGGCAATGCGGGCGACAACGTGATCGACGGCGGCGGCGGCAAGAACGTGCTGACCGGCGGGGCGGGCAAGGACACCTTCGTCTTCAGCACCAAGATCGGCGCGGCAAGGACCGACACGATCACCGACTTCCTGTCAGCCGACGACACGATCCAGCTGTCGAGCGCGATCTTCAAGGGTCTCGCAATGGGCCAGCTGAAGGCCTCCGCCTTCAAGGACATCGCCATGGGATCGGTCGATGCGTCCGACCGCATCCTCTACGATTCCGCCTCCGGCGCGCTCTACTTCGACCGCGACGGCTCGGGCGACGCCTATCAGCCGGTGCAGTTCGCCATACTGGAGAACAAGGCAGCCATCACCGCAGCCGACTTCTTCGTGGTGTGAGGACCAGCACAGGACCGAAACAGGCCCGGCCGGGACAATTGTCCCGGCCGGGCCTCTTTGCGACCAGGCCTTCGTCGTGATGGCCCGTCACTCCATGCGCCCAGCCACAGAATTGGCATTGCTTCAGCGCAGTAGTCAGCCACGTGCACCCGAATTATGATGCGCTCACTGCCGGAGCGATCAGCGAATGCCTGAGCTTGAACAGATCTCCAAGCTGATAGGGCTGATCTACGACGCCTCGCTCGACCCCGCCCAATGGCCGCATGCGCTCGGCAGGGTTGCCGCATTCGTGCCCGGCTTCTCGGCCGCCCTCTTCGCAAAGGACGTCGCCGACAAGTCAGGCAATATCTACTACCACGACGGCGCGACAGAGGCCGACTATCGGCAGCTCTATTTCGAGACGTATATCAGGCTCGATCCGTTCAACAACGCTCATGTGTTTGCCGAGATCGGGGAGCCGGTGTCGGCCGCAGATTGCATGTCTCCGGAGGAATTCCGCCAGAGCCGCTTCTACGTCGAGTGGGTTCGGCCGCAGGGCTTTGTCGACTTTGGCTGCGCCGTGCTCGACAAGTCCGCCACCGGCGCGGCCATGCTCGGCATCTTCCGCCACGAGCGCGACGGCATGGTCGACGACGATGCGCGCCGGCGCATTCGGCTGATCGTGCCGCATGTGCGCCGCGCCGCCCTCATCGGCAAGGTGGTCGACCTGAAGACGGCCCAGGCGGCGACCTTCGCCGACACCCTCGACGGCATCACGGCGGCCATGTTCCTGGTCGATGCGCGCGGTCGTGTCGTGCACGCCAATGCGGCCGGCCATGCCATGCTTGGCGAAGCCGACGTGTTGCGCATGAACGGCAGCAGGCTCGCTGCGACGGACGCCTCAAGCGATCAGGCGCTTGCCGAGATATTCGCCGCGGCCGGAACCAGCGATGACGCGCTCGGGACCAAGGGCATCGCCCTGCCGCTGACGTCGCGCGGCGGCGAGCGCTACGTCGCCCACGTGCTGCCGCTCACCTCCGGCGCGCGGCGCCAGGCGGGTGCGAGCTTCGCCGCCGCGGCGGCGCTGTTCGTCCGCAAGGCCGCGCTCGACACGCCCGGCCCGCTGGAGGTGATCGCCAAGATCTATCAGCTGACGCCGAGCGAGTTGCGCGTCCTTCTGGGCGTGGTCGAGGTCGGCGGCGCGCCCGAGGTGGCCGAGGCGCTGGGCATTGCCGAGACGACGGTAAAATTCCACCTCAAGCGCCTGTTCGAGAAGACCGGCACGCGCCGCCAGGCGGACCTCGTCAAGGTCGTCGCCGGCTACTCCAACCTGCCCGCCGGCTGAGACCCCAGTCCCTTTCGATTTTCGTAAGTCGCCCCCTCCGATCGGAGGGCGCGTTCGATGCTGCGCGGCCATAGGAAGGCGGCCTTCGCATCGAAAAAATCCGAAAGGAAAACGCAATGTCCACTGAAACTGACAAGCTCGTCGTGCTCATCACGAAGGGCATCGATTCCGAACTCTCCTCCGTCGCGCTCACCATCGCGAATGGCGGCATCACCGCCGGGCTCAAGGTGTCGCTCTTCCTGACCAGCACCGCGGTCGACCTCGTCCGCAAGGGCGGCCAGCGGATGACGCATGTCGCGCCCCTCGACCCGCTAGCGGCGATGATCGAGGACTTCCTCAGGCGCGGCGGCACGATCTGGGCCTGCCCGCCCTGCGTGAAGTCGCGCGGCTACGAGCAGGCCGACCTTCTCGACGGTGTCGTCATCGTCGGCGCGAGCGCCATGCATGCCGAGATCAAGGCCGGCGCGGCGACGCTTTCCTTCTGACCGCCGCAGCGCGGCCGCCGCATCTCGGGTGGCGTCCGCGCGGGTGAAGTTTCTTTTCCAATGGAGATCAAGATGAAGAACGACACGAAGAGCATGCCCATGCCCGCAACGCCCGCCATCCTCACCTGCCTCGCTCTGGCCGCCTCGACCCTGCCGCTCGGCGCGGCGACGGTCGTGCCCGCGGCTATCGCAGCCGGAGCGGGCGAGACGCTGATTGCAGTCATCCATGCCGAGGGCGCGCAGATCTACGAGTGCGAGTCCGACGGAGCTGCAACGATGAACTGGCGGTTCCGCGAGCCGGTGGCGACGCTGCTCGACGGCGGAAGAACCGCAGGCCGGCACTATGCCGGGCCGAGCTGGGCGTTCGATGACGGCAGCACGGTCGCAGCCGTCGTGGTCGCCAGGGCGCCCGGCGCGCGCGGTGGCGACATCCCGCTCCTGAAGCTCGAAGTCACGGCCCGGAGCGGCTCCGGTCCGCTGGCGGCCGCGACCACCATCCAGAGGCTCGACACGCGGGGCGGACTGGCGGAAGGCCCGTGCACGACCGTGGGCGCGTATCTCAGCGTTCCCTACTCGGCCGACTACGCCTTCTACGGACCGGCGCAAGCGGGCAAGACCTCGTCGCGCTGGAGCCCCGGCCCTTACGACTACCTGTTCGGCGGCTCCGACGCCCAGTCGGCCGACAACGCCTCCTACGGGCCGGCGCAGGCGGGCACGTCCTCGTCGCGCTGGAGCCCCGGCCCCTACGACTACCTGTTCGGCGAGTTCGATGCCCAATCCGCCGGGCAAGCGCTCACCGCGATCCGCAGGGAGGCACGGCCCGAGAGCGCCCAAAGGTAGGGCGGCGGCCGGCCAAACTCCCCTCGGCCGGCGACGGCCGGCGCCCGGCGTCAGGGTCGCGCACGCGGCCTCGCCGGGCGGACCACTCACCGAAAGAACAACGATGAGACACTTCGATCGAAAGCACATCCTGGCATCGGCCGTCCCGGCCGAAACCGCGGAGGCAGGCAGCGCGCCGCCGCCACGCAGAGCACTCGTCCTGCTGACGGCCCTGCTCGGCGGCTGGTTGCGGCGCCGCGAGGAGGCGCGCCGGTACCGGCGCGACCTCAACCTGCTCATGGAGATGAACGACCACCTCCTCAAGGACATCAACGTCACCCGTGCGGAGGTCCGCGCCATGGCCTCCCGCCGCCGGACGCGGTGAGACCGCGACCGGGACACGCCGCCGAGCCTCGGAATGTACCGCGGCGGCCCGCAGACCGATGGCGTCAAAGCATCCGCAACGAAAACTCTCAGGAAAGGACAACCCATGACACGCGCAGCATCCCCATTCGCCGCCCGCGGCGCACTTGCCCTCTCGCTCTGCATGGCGGCCACCCTGGCCGGCCCCGCCAAAGCGCACGACGGAGAATTCCACCACACGATGGTCGCCGGCGACAGCATCGTGTGGGGCGTCGCGCCGCCCTCGCTGCCCGCGGGCGCGGAAGCAGCCGTGTTGTTCGGCAGCCCGGCGCAGGAGGGGCCGTTCGTGCTCCGCCTGAAGTTCCCGGCAGGCTTCGTCGTTCCGCCCCACCGTCACTCGCAGCATGAATTCGTCACGGTGCTCTCGGGCAAGGTGGCGTTCGGGACGGGCGAGGCGGTCGACCGCACGTCGCTCGCGCCGCTGCCCGGTGGCAGCTTCGTCGAACTGCCGCCCGGCATGCCGCATTACGTGGTGACCTTCGAGGACACGATCCTGCAGGTCAATGCGAAGGGTCCCTTCGACGTGATCTACGTCGACCCCAAGGACGACCCGCGGACGAACTAGCCGCTTCGGCAAGCAATGTGGGTTGCGCCCGCTCTCATGCGGGCGCTCCCCGGCTTGCGTCCAATCCATACCGCAGAAAGGAAAGCCGCCATGCCTATCGGGCGCAACGGACAGGACTTCATTGTCAACACCACCGGCACCAACGGCCAACACGACCCCTCCATCACGACGCTGGCGGATGGCCGGTTCGTGGTCACGTGGTTGTCTTACGATACCGCCGACGGGTCCGGGTCTTGCATCCGCGCACGACTCTGGAATCCGGATGGTACTGCCGCTGGCGATGATTTCATCGTCAATTCGACGACAAATAGCGATCAGTCCGACCCTTCCGTCGCCGCGTTGGCCGATGGCCGCTTTGTCGCGACGTGGCGGTCCTACGACCCCGGCGACGGCTCCCAAAATTGCTTGCGCGCCCGTATCCACAATGCCGACGGAACTGCGTCAGGCGACGACTTCATCCTCAACTCGACCGCGTACGGCGTCCAGGAACGGCCGTCGATCACCGCGCTGCCTGACGGCCGCTTTGTCGCCGCATGGGAATCGTTCGATCCCGGAGACGGCTCCGGCAGTTGCCTTCGGGCCCGCATCCTTAATGCGGACGGGACGGCCGCGGGCGGCGATTTCATCGTCAATACCACAGCGACGGGCAACCAGGCCCGCCCCTCGATAACTGCATTGACCGACGGACGGTTTTTCGTGAGCTGGGCCTCCGAAGATGCCGGCGACGGTTCGCTAGGCTGCGTTCGTGGGCGGGTCTACAATGCCAACGGTACGGCTGCCGGCGGCGATTTCATAATCAACAGCGTCACGTCCGGAAATCAAATCACGCCCTCGGTAGCCGCGATGCCAGACGGCCGGTACGCGGTGGTGTGGGCGTCGCTGGATGGCGGCGACGGCTCGGGATATTGTATCCGTGGCCGCCTCTTCAACGCTAACGGCACACCTGCCGGCAACGATTTCATCGCCAACACCACTGCGGCGGGCGATCAGATGAGCCCCAATATTTCGGTGCTGACCGACGGGCGCTTCGTCGTGGCCTGGCATTCCAGCGACCCTGGCGACGGATCGGGAAGCTGCATCCGCGCCCGGCTATACAATGCCGACGGCTCGGCCGCCGAAGGCGATTTCATCGTCAACACCACAACGACAAACAACCAGTTCTCCCCCTCGGTGACGGCGCTGTCCGATGGCCGCTTTGTGGTGAGCTGGAAATCCCTCGACTCCGGCGACGGCTCCGGCACCTGCATCCGCGCGCAGACATTCGACCCGCGCGTGTTCATCGGCACGGCCGGCGAGGACGTCTGGTACGGCAGCAACGTCTTCGGCGACACGATCAACGGCGGCGCCGGCAACGACCTGCTGTTCGGCCTCGGCGGGAACGATTTCATCGACGGCGGCGAAGGCTTCGACGCGCTCTTCGGGGGAGACGGCAACGACACGCTCTACGGCGGGGCCGGCAACGACCTTCTCAACGGCGGGGCCGGGAACGACATTCTCGACGGCGGCGCCGGCGACGACGATATGTACGGCGGAGCCGGCGACGACACCTACTTCGTCAACAGCGCCGGCGACCTGGTGGCGGAAGAAGCCGGCGGCGGCGTCGACACGGTCTGGTCCTCGCTCGCCAACTATACCCTCACGGCCAATGTCGAGGTCCTACGCTTCTTCGGCAGCGGCAACTTCACCGGCATCGGCAACGGCCTCGACAACACCATCTACGGCGGCGCCGGCAACGACTATCTGGAAGGCGGCGCCGGCAACGACATACTGATCGGAGGCGCCGGCGCCGACACGCTCTACGGCGGGGACGGTATCGACACGGCCTCCTACGCTACGGCCAGCGGCGGCGTCGATGCGAGGCTCATGGCCCCTCAATACAATAAGGGCGACGCTGCCGGGGACGTCTACGACAGCATCGAGAACCTCACCGGATCCCGTTTCGACGACTTCTTGGCCGGCAACGACAAGGCCAATACGCTGGAGGGCGGCGGCGGCAACGACATACTCCACGGGCTCGACGGCGACGATCGGCTGTTCGGCGGGGCCGGCAACGACCTGCTCCTCGGCGGCGCGGGCGACGACTGGCTCGACGGCGGCTCGGGCATCGACGAGATGCATGGGGGGAAGGGCGACGACATCTACATCGTGCGCAATGCGGCCGATGAGGTGTTCGAATACGCTAACGAGGGCTACGACATAGTGGGCGCCAGGGTCAGCTATGCGCTCGCCGCCGGCACCCATGTCGAAGAGCTGCGCCCCCATGACGTCGACGGCAAGACCAACATCAACCTGACCGGCAACGCCTACGACCAGAAGATCATCGGCAATGCCGGCGCCAACAGGCTGGACGGCGGCGGCGGCGTCAACATCCTGCGGGGCTTTCTGGGCGACGACACCTACATCGTGCGCAATGCGGCCGACCGGGTGATCGAGTACTCCGGCGAGGGCTACGACGTGGTGCGCGCCACGGTCAGCTATGCGCTCGCCGCCGACAACCGTGTCGAGGAACTGCGCACTACAAGCAACGCCGGCACCACGGCGATCAGGCTCACCGGCAACGCGTTCAACCAGAAGATCGTCGGCAATGCGGGCGACAACCGGCTGGACGGCGGCGGCGGCGTCAATGTCCTGCAAGGGCTCGGCGGCGACGACACCTATTTCGTGCGCAACACGGCCGACCAGGTCATCGAGAAGGCGAACGAAGGCTACGATATCGTCCGCAGCACGGTGAACTACACCCTTGCCGGTGGCGTCCATGTCGAGGAGCTGCGCACCGACACCAATGCCGGTACCACGGCGCTCAGGCTGACCGGCAACGAGTTCAACCAGAAGATCGTCGGCAATGCCGGCGACAACAGGCTCGACGGCGGCGGCGGCGTCAACGTGCTGGAGGGCCGTGGCGGCAACGACACCTATTTCGTCCGCAACTCGGCCGACCAGGTGATCGAGAAGGCCAACGAAGGCTACGACATCGTCCGCGCCACCGTCGACTATGCGCTCGCCGCGAATGTCCATGTCGAGGAACTGCGCACCGACGGCAATGCCGGCACCGACGCCATCAACCTCACCGGCAATTCCTTCGACCAGAAGATCGTCGGCAATGCGGGAAACAATCGGCTCGACGGCGGCGGCGGGGTCAACGTCCTGCAGGGCAATGCCGGCAACGACACCTACATCGTCCGCAACGCCGCCGACCAGGTGATCGAGAAGGCCAACGAGGGCTACGACGTCGTCCGCGCCACCGTCAGCTATGCGCTCGCCAGCGGCGTTCATGTCGAGGAACTGCGCACCAACAGCAATGGCGGCACGGCCGCGATCAACCTCACGGGCAACGGTTTCAACCAGAAGATCGTCGGCAATGCCGGCGACAACGTGATCGACGGCGGCGGTGGTCAGAACACGCTGACGGGCGGCGCGGGCATGGACACCTTCGTCTTCAGCACGGCGATCGGTGCGGCCGTTGCCGACGTGATCACCGACTTCCTGGCTGCCGACGACACGATCCGGCTGTCGAGCGCGATCTTCACGGGACTGGCAGCCGGCCAGCTGGCAGCTTCCCGCTTCAAGGACATCGCCACCGGCACGGTCGATTCCTCCGACCGCATCCTCTACAACTCCTCGACAGGCGCGCTCTTCTTCGACCGCGACGGCTCCGGTGGTACCTATCAGCCCGTTCAGTTCGCCATCCTCGAGAACAAGGCAGCCATCACCGCAGCCGACTTCTTCGTCGTTTGAGGACAGCCGATGCGGCGGGCGCAGCCACTGCGCCTGCCGCACGAGAGGCTTCGACGCGCTATTTGCACAAGCCGCATTCCCCAGGCAGCTGTCGCCGATACAGCCCATCAAGTCGAAATGTGCAGGCCACAAAAAGCGGAGAGGAGGGTGTCCCACGAGGATGCACGGAGGGCTTCACTGGGAGGAGTCCAAGCTCCTCGCGCTGACGGGTGACCATCCCGACAACCCGACGATGAGTCTGGCCTCGCGCACCGTGCTTGCGTCGGGCCAGAAGAAGGTCAAAGTGCACGGTCCCTTCCCGGAGATCGAGGACGAGCTGATCGAACCCCATCGCGATTTCTGGAGGCGCTGACGGCTCTAAGACACAGGCAGGAGCCGAACGTGGAGAAGTTCTGACAATGAGCCGGTCGCGATCCCCGCATCCCACGCCAGATCGGCGTCGGCTCCACGCGGGCAAAAAACAACAACTCCCAACCACAATCTCACCCGTCCTCCTTGCTCGCGTTCCACGCAGCCTGAGATCGCTCGAGAACGGCACATGCTGACGGTATTCTCCCTCCCCGTCCCAGAAGCTATGCGCGATTCGCACGGCTCCGTCGGTCGTGGTGAAGAGCAGCAATCCAGGGCCCACGCATGATCGCCGATCTCGCCGCAGCGCTGGCGGAGGGTCGAACCACCGCCGTTTCCCTGGTCGCCGGCGCGCTGGAACGCATCGCCGCCTATGACCGCGCCGGGCCTCGCCTGAATGCGGTGCCGATCTTGAATCCCGACGCTCTGGCCGAAGCCCTCGCCAGCGATCGCCGCCGGGCTTCCGGACGGGCGCTGGGGCAGCTGGACGGCATTCCCTACACTGCCAAGGGCAGCTTCAAGGCGCGCGGCCTGCCCTGCGACGCCGGCTCGCCTGCCTTCGCCGGGCTCATCGCGAACGAGGACAGCTTCGTCATCGAGCGCCTGCGCGCGGCAGGAGCGATCCTTCTTGGCCTCACGACCATGCCGCCGATGGCCAATGGCGGCATGCAGCGGGGTCTGCACGGCCGCGCCGAAAGCCCCTGGTCTGCGGACTGGCTGACCTCGGCCTTCGGCTCGGGCTCCTCGAACGGGTCGGGGACGGCGGTGGCGGCGGGGTTCGGTGCCTTCGGACTCGGCGAAGAGACCTGGTCCTCGGGCCGCGCTCCGGCCGCGCTCAACGGGCTTTGCGCTTATACCCCCAGCCGCGGCGTGATCTCGGTGCGCGGCAACTGGCCTCTGGTGCCGACGATGGATGTGGTGGTGCCCCACACCCGGACCATGGCCGACATGCTGGCGCTGATGGACATCGTGGGCGGCGAAGACCCCCGCACGGATGGCGATTTCTGGCGCAGCCAGGACTGGGTGGCGCTCGCCCCGCCCCGCCCGCCGTCCTGGACCAGACTGGCCGAGCGCGGCTCGCTGGAAGGCAAGCGGCTTGGGGTGCCGGCGATGTATGTCAACGCCGATCCCGAGGCCGGGACCGCTGGCGGCATCGGCGGCTCAACCGGCCAGCCCATCATCACACGCCCCTCGGTGATGGCGCTGTGGGAGGCGATGCGCGCCCGGCTCGAAGCGGCAGGGGCCGAGGTGGTCCTGACCGACTTCCCGGTCATCACCAACTACGAGGGCGACCGTCCGGGCGCGCCAACCATCGCCACGCGCGGGCTGGTCGGCGCCGAGTTTCTGAGGCGCGAGATCCTCGATCTCTCTGTGTGGGCCTGGGACGATTTCCTGCGGCGCAATGGCGATCCGCGATTGAGCCGGCTCGCCGATGTCGACGGGGACCGGATCTTCCCGCACCCGCGCGGCGCGCTGCCCGACCGCTACACCGGCTTCGACGACTACATTGCCGCCTATCCCGCCCATGCCCGTGCCCATCCCTGCGCCGATTTCCACGAAATCCCGCATCTGGAGGCCGGCCTGCGCGGGCTGGAGGCGACGCGGCGGATCGACCTCGAGGACTGGATGGACCGGCTGGGGCTCGATGCCGTCGTGTTCCCGGCTCTGGCCGATGTCGGGCCGGCCGATGCCGACGTGAACCCGGCTTCGGCGGACCTCGCCTGGCGCAACGGTGTCTGGGTGGCGAACGGCAATCTGGCGATCCGGCATCTGGGCATCCCGACGGTGACGGTGCCGATGGGGATCATGGCAGATATCGGCATGCCGATGGGCCTGACGATCGCCGGGCGCGGCGGCGACGATCCGGCGTTGATGGCGCTGGCGGTGGCGGTCGAGCGACTGGCCCCGCCTCTACCTGCGCCGCCGCGCACGCCGGACCTGCCCGCACTGCCCCGGCTGCCGGTCCCGCCCGAAGGCCCCCCGCCCGCGCTGCGGGTCGAGACGCGGGACAACGTTCTGGTCGTCGAGGCTCAGTCAGAACTCGCCCATCTGTCTCTCGACGGGCAGCGGCTGGCGCATGATGGCCGCAGCGCCATATCGCCCCTGCCTCGCCGCGGGCTGATGCTGGCGCTCTTCGCCTCCGGCCATGCCGCCTGCATCGAACTGGCCGAAGACCGCTAGACGACCCGCGAAATTGGGGATGACGCGCACCAGGGCGATCTGGTCAGTCTCCTCGATGGGGCCTGAGAGATGTGGCGCACGAAGCGGCGGACACCGGCAACTCGGCGATCGCGCTGACGGAGGTGCGCGAAGGTCCACCGCCTCGTGCAAGTCGATCGTGCTTTGCGCGATGACTTGCCGGCTACCGGTGTCTGCGGCGACTTGTCCAACGCCCGCGCCGCCTGCGGCTTCAGGCTGAATCGGATGCACCCTGCTCCTGCAAATGGACGCCGGAGAGGCGAACCCGGCTCCGGCGCCACAAGGACCTTTACTGATTGGCGACTGCAGCCATGGCGGCTCGCGCCTGCTCGACAAGATCATTGCCGATCTTTTCGCTGTACTCGGCCACGACAGGAGCGACGCGCTCGCGCAGGGTTGCCATCACTTCGGGCGTGAGGCGGGTGATCTGCATGCCCTCCTTCTGGACCTCCCCCTCCAGACGGACTGCCTCACTACGGGAAAGTTCCCGTTGAAATGCTGCAGATTCCTTCGCAGCTTCCAGGACCAGTGCTTGATCTTCCTCCGAAAGACTTCCGAACCAACGCGGGCTGGCAAGAAGAACAAAGGGGGTATAAACATGTCCCGTCATAGCCAGATGGGACTGCACCTCATAGAACTTGGCGGTATAGATCAGAGCAAACGGTGTCTCCTGAGCATCGACGGCACGATTTTCGAGGGCACTGTAGAGCTCCGGCCACGGAAGCGGCGTCGGATTGGTTCCCAGAGCCTGCCATGTCGCAATGAACAGTGGGTTCGGAATGACCCGGATATTGATCCCTGCCATATCCTCGACCGTGTTGATGGGGCGGATTGCATTGGTCATGTGCCGGAACCCGTTGTCCCACCACGCAAGACCCACGATGCCGGTCTCTTCCTGCAGCCGGGAAAACAGGTGCTCGCCCACCTCTCCGTCCATGACGGCATCCACCGCCGCGAAATCGGCGTAGAAGAACGGAAGGTCGAAAATCATGAATTCCGGAACGACACCGACAAGATTGGGCGTGGGGCCAACCATGATATCGATGAAGCCGGCCTGAACCGACGCCTGCATGTCGGGCTCGCTGCCGAGCACCCCGCTGCCAAACGTTTCGATAGTGATGCGACCACCGGTCTTCTCTGCAACCCGCTCCGCAAAGAAACGCGAAGCTTGTCCCACCGGATGGTCTTCCACCGGAACGTAGCCCAAGCGCGCATTCTGGGCCATGGCCGGAGCGGCAGCAAGAAGCCCTCCTAGAACTGCCGCCGTTAGAAGCAATACTTTCATAGTTCAACCTCCCAAGAACGGTTCACGGGGAACCAGGATGCAGGACTGTCGCCAATGGGAAGACAGGACCGGCAGTATGAGAATGGCCAAGTCGGCCAGCCGCGCCCTCGCTACTCAAGCGAAGGGCATGCTTGGACGCCAAAGCGGACATAGCCGGCGCCATACGAGAAAGGGCATATGCCGCATTCACGCTCTCCTCCCTTGTCTGCTTGACATCGTGTCCCGTCAGGAAACCCAAGCATCGAAGCGGAAGTGTCCATAATATGGACACGATGTCCAACACATGATAATGGGCAGACTGTTGTCGGATTGTCAACGCACTATCGCCGCGTTGCGGCTCGAGCGATCTGACGCCTGCCGGACGAATTGAACGTCATGCTGCTACCGTCGCCGACGGTGCAGGAGTCCTCGGCGGGAGATCGGGCGCGCGGCTAGGGTAGGGGTGTGATCGCCGCGCCGCTCTGGAACCAGGCGATGACGTTCTGTGCGACGAGGTCCGCCATTGCGGCGCGCGTACTGGCCGACGCGGATCCGATATGCGGCAGGATCGTCAGGTTATCGAGCGCCAGCAGGTCGTCGGAGACATTGGGGTCGTCCGCGAGCACGTCGAGGCCGGCCGCCGCAATGGTTCCTGTGCGGAGCGCGCTGACCAGCGCATCCTCGTCCACGGCGGTTCCGCGGCCTACATTGATGAACACGCCCTCGGGCCCGAGGGGCCCGAGAGCGGACAGCACCTCGGCATGCACGCTGTTTGCGATCGACGGTCCTTCGTCAAGACGCCGCCACAGCCAGCACGAGGCGGAGCTTGACAAGGGTGCAATCCCGCGCCTAACGATATGTGGTCAAATTGACCACATAATGGACAAAAAAGGACGGGTTTACCGCGGCTCGCAATCGATTGGATATGTGAGCGAGCCATTGCAGATCACAGTCATCCCACCAATCCCCGTTCGCTGCCCAAGGAAGACTCCGTCCGCGATCCTTGAGACGGTTTTGGAGGATGCGAACGCCATCAGGAAAGGTGCAGTGAGGTAGATTCCGTGAGACCGATTGTGATCGTAACTGGGGCAAGCCACGGCATCGGCGCCGCAACGGCTCGGCTGTTCGCCGCTGAAGGGTACGATGTCTGTATCAACTATCTCTCGGACGTCGCCGCTGCGTCCGAGGTGGTTGAGGATTGCAAGGCCGCCGGCGCCCGCGCCATTGCGGTGCAGGGGGACGTCGGCAAGCTGGAGGACATCCAGGCCCTGTTCAGCGCCTGCGACGATGCACTTGGGCGAGTGACCAGCCTGGTCAACAATGCCGGCATCATTGGGGACGCCTGCAGAATTGAGGAGTTGCAGCCTGCGACCCTGGAGAGAACCTTCAGGATAAACGTATTCGGCGTCATGTACTGCATCCAGGAGGCGGCGAAACGGATGTCCAACCGCAGGGGCGGCAAAGGCGGGACAATCGTGAACATGTCGTCGCTGGCCGCCTTTCTCGGCAGCCCCAACGAATACGTGCACTATGCCGCGAGCAAGGGCGCAGTTGAATCTATCTCCATCGGCGCGGGGAAAGAGCTGGCGCCAGAAGGCATCCGGGTGAATGCCATACGCGTAGGGACCACCAACACGCGGATACACACTCAAGGCGGAAACCCCGAGCGTCCAGCCAGGATTGCGGCGGCAACACCCATGGGGCGCATAGCGGAGCCTGAAGACATCGCGCGCGCGGCCCTGTGGCTTGCGTCTCCTGGCTCCGGGTTCATGACCGGCACCCTGATTACGGTCGCCGGGGGGCTCTGATGCCCGTCGGTCGGGCTATTCCAGAGAGAAGCGCCTGGCTAGAGCACCGGACATTTAATCGGACGCATATCCGGCCTGTTTGAAGTAGTTTCTG